>Ga0255751_10000836_pt1 | contig 29016 bp, 47 predicted proteins | sample 071ome_20_FD_179951 | JGI IMG/M metagenome (GOLD analysis project Ga0255751, IMG submission 179951) | Coastal salt marsh microbial communities from the Groves Creek Marsh, Skidaway Island, Georgia - 071412BT metaG (version 2) | ecosystem: Environmental > Aquatic > Marine > Intertidal zone >... | reverse complement strand
TCGTTGAGGGACACGTCGGCGTCTCCAATGTAGAGCCAGCCGAGAAGGCGTCCATACTTTCCAACACCACCAACAAGCTCAGTACGGATAACGAGATCATCATCCCCTTCAATAGCGCCTTGAAGTCGCTCTTCAAGCCAGTGAGTAGCATCGTAACCCAGGGCTTTCTCTTCTTCATCTCTCGTTCTCTTCTCAGGAGTATCAACTCCTGCTACTCTAACACGTTCTTTTTTATATAAGTCAAAACCCAAATCAATAGTGACATCAATGGTATCACCATCGACTACTCTATCAATCTCAACAACTCTAAAGTTATAGCAGGACTTTCTGCTTGGTGGTGTCATAGCGCCCATTACTTTTTCTTGCCTCCGTTCTTAGCTTTCTTCGCAGTCGCGTTTCCTTGATTCTGCTTGGATTGACCCTTCTTGCCCTTGTTCGCGGACTTGGCCATCTTCTTTTAGTTCCTTAAATGATAGGAGTAAAATATATATAACACAATATAAAGTAAATGCTAGTCCACAACAGAGAAGAATGATAACACTCCAAACTGGGTCATTCAGATTTTCGTGTGGTTTTAATATTAATTCCATGGACTATTAATTTCTATTGTATCTAGTCCTTCTACTTCTGATGGTATTGATTTGATAACGGGTTTCTTATCTTCTTCTTTCCACTGCTCTTTTATTTCTTCTGCCTGCTTATCAACAGACGCCATTTCCATTTCTACTTTACCTTCTATCCACTTCTCTTTCAACCAAGTAATGAATCCCAAAGCAAGATGATTGATGGGGAACTTCTGCTTCTTTGCCCATCGTTCTGCTTTGTGATACCACATATCTTCACCACCCCAGTGGTGTTCGAACTTATATTCTATTTTGGGATCAGCAGTCATTAAATACTTTACCAACTCGTGAACCTGCTTCTGAACCCATCTTCTGCCCAAGTAACAGGGCCCAACCAGATGCTAACCACCCAACATAAGGTATATTCATCATAGCAGGAACAGCAACACCAGCAGCAAGAGCACTACCTGCCATTGCACCTTGTGACCGTGCGCCAGCGTCCGCCACGATGCACTCTACTTCTTTTGCAGACTTTCCCTCGGCGTCAACGCCACCTCCTAAGTTTCTAGCTCCATCCATAGTATATTCATCACGACGGTACTCTCTTCTGAGTTCAGTTCCACCGCCACCAAATAGACCACCTCTCTTCTGATTTAGATTGAGAGACCTTTCAGAGTTTAAAATAGCAGGGTCGTTTGCCTTATATTCGATTTTATATCCATCCCTAGTTGCTTCAACTTTATAAGATGAATAATTCCCTTGAGGAAAATTAATTACTGGATACTGCGGTCGAACAGCATTCAACAAATGACCGAGAACACCAATATGAGCAATACCAAATACCACACCTAATCCAATAGCAATATTCTTTGTAGAGAATCTCTTTGGTGGTGTGGGTGGTATTACTTCTGGAACATCAGTCTTTTTATTGAATGCCATTTTACTGACCTTGTAATTTAATATCCAAATCTTTTAATTCGGAATAATATTCACAGGGATATTCCATTGAGATTGGATCATCAAAGATCATCATATCAGTGCGGCACATTCCATTGCCGATTTCCATGTGACCAATAATAAACATCGTTAAGAGTAACATTGTATTAGACCGTAGGCATTACAGGAGGTTCGCCGTCTTTCTTAGGAGCAGCAGCTGAGATTTGAAGAGGTGCCTGTTCGATACGGATGGTTTGAGCAGGAGCAGTTGCAGCAGCGGCAGCAATCAGTTTCTCCAAATCTGCTTTAGATACGCCACCAGCATTACCCATCTTCATTGTTCCATCACCAGACTTCTTCGCAGTCTGAACACCAAAGGTAGCTAAAACTCCAGTGAAGACCGATGCAATGAAAGTAGGATCAAGTTTCTGCTCAGGAATACCAAGTGCAGCAGGAAGTTTAATATAAGCAAGAGTTAGAATACCACCAGACCAGACAAGGATACCAAGTCTAACCATGGTACTAATTGCTTCTAACTGACCTTCATGATCATCAGCAGCATCTTTAATTTTACCAAAAAGACCTTTTTTCTTTTCTTCTTCCTTTACTTCAGCCTTGGGAGATTCTTTTACTTCTTCAGCCATGAAATTGGAGACAGCGCACTCCTATTTAGTTAATAAAACCTTCTTCACGTAACCACTTTTCAGTCAAAGGAGTGGGTTCATAGATTTCCCACATTTTACCTGTAGTGCAGGCATCAAGTGCTTTAGCAGTCATACCTTGAGTCATACCTGCCCATTTTGCTTCTGCTTCAAAAGGAACAGCAGACTTAGGATATGTTTTCTCTACAATATCACGCCAGACTTGAGGAACCTTTTCCTCTGGATGGATAAGAGCAATCAAACTATTCTTAATAGTTCCTGCCATACAGTCCTGTGCAGAATGCCATCCTTCATGGCGCATTACTGTCATAAGAACATGAGGGCGATGCATAAAAGCATCATTCAGATAGAAGTTATTTGATACTGTGTGATAAACACCACGGTGACCAGGAGGGAAATACTTCTCATTCCCTAGAAAAACCATAACTCCGACCTTATCAAGGGATACCAACATCGAGTTAAACTCATCAGCAACAAGATCAAAATTAGAATTAGGATACACTCTACGAATATCGTCGATACTCTTGATTTGTTGAACATCCTTGGAGCATTCTCGTGTGATCATGCAACCCAAAGCATCCATACTATAGAATCCTTTTTTAAGTTTAGGTTCCGCAAAAGCAGGTGCCGCAAAGGACATTGCTGCTAGCATAGACAAAGCAAGTTTTTTCATAGTCCAGGAACCGAAGGAATAGCACCACCAGTTGCTGATGGCATTTTTGGCATAGCACCTTGAATCATACCAGGAAGTGCCTCAGAGATAGACTCTGTTGCTGCTTTGATAGCCTGCTCTTTAGCAGATTCAATCAGTGCATCTTTATTCAGAAGAAGATAAGTACTTCCGCCAATAAGAGCAGCAGATGTTAAACCAGAAAGTAAAGCAATAACGTTAATTACTTTTTGCATAGTATGCCTCGTAGTATTTTACAATCCCCGCAGTGTGCATATTTCCTTGGGATACCCAGTCATGAGCACACTCATAGATTGATTGATTTGAATATTTAGGGAGGACTCCCTCCATTTGATGACCGAATTTTGATAGTAAAATTGTAAGTGCTTGATCTCGCACTTTCATTTTATCATCACTGTAACGCCAATCATCAAGTGTCATCGAAACTGTCCCATACCAGTACCAGATTGCCAACCATCAGAAACTTCTTGGAAGTTCTCAGAACCACCTTGAAACTCTTTCACGGTAGTCCAGTTTTGTGTTGCCATCTTATATAGTTTTTCATGGATATCTTTAGATTCAATCTCTTGAGACTCCTCCAATAATTGTTGGTCTGCTACTGCTTGTTCATAAGATTCCTTGACTGTCATCTGTTTGTTCGATAGAACGGGGTCAGAATTGAACCAAGGATCAGCCTCAAGATATGCTGGAGCAGGAACACCAATATAAGGTTGAGAGTAATTAATAGAATTACTCTCAATTTTTTCATCATCAATAGAAAGTTTCACTTCATCCTCTAAGAATTCACTCTTAGGAATAAAAACTTCTCTCAAATCTTTGAGGCTTTTAAACAGTTGCTTGATCATGACCAGACTAATTTTTTAGCGTAATTGTGTGCGTATTGTTCTCGGTATCCTTTGATACCCCAACCCAACCAATAATAGGCACCTACCATATATTGATGAATTGGTTGTCCGTGTCCTTCAAACTCAGGAAGAACTTTCTGAAAGTGAACTTCATTAATCATATAACGTGTTTGACCTTCAAGAGAAGATGGATCGCATCCATACTTCTTGCAGAACTTACCTAGTCCATTATATCTAGCAGTGGTAGTCCATTGAATCAAACCGTATCCACCACGATGACATTGATTATAGGGAACAATAGCACCACCTTCACAGACATTAGGACGGAATCCAGATTCAGATTTGATATTTCCCAGAATTGTAGAAAGGGCATTGCGATCAGAAATCTTAGTCTTGTCCTGAAGTTCTTTAAGGACATACTGCTCATTCTTGTTGCACCCAGGACACTTCCATTCTTTTTCTACAACCTCAATAGGAATTGCCTTTCCGTGATCAACCTTTACATCAAGAGAAGCAATTTGGGGAGGTGCTGCAATCTCACTGATGGACGGATAGGCACAAGCAGCGACAGGAATGGTTAACAGAAGTGGCGCAAATAATTTATTAAGCATTAAATTTAAATAATTCTACATCCGTTATGGAAATCGCACTCCCTACGGCACTTGCATATTTAGTAAAAAGGAGGCGGTTAAGCCTCCTTATAAATCATATCAAGTTTTGAGTGAAGCGTCAAGCAGCAACTGTTTCGCGTGTTGCGGTTTTCACATATTCCAGGACTGCTTCAGGAGTGGTTTCTCCATAGGGATCGTCAGCAGCATTATCAGACCTACCAGGTTCTTCAAACAGTTTCTCAATGATACCATTATCAACCACAGCAGCATAACGCCAGGAACGTTCACCAAATCCAAGATTAGACTTGCGAACTAGTTGGCCCATTGCACGTGTGAAATGAGCATTACCATCGGGGATGAGTTTTACTTTCTCAATACCCTGATCTTTTGCCCAGGCATTCATTACAAAGCCATCATTAACAGAGATGCAGTAAATAGCATCGATACCAAGTTGAATAAACTCTTCATATCGCTCTTCAAATCCAGGGAGTTGATAAGCACTGCAAGTAGGAGTAAATGCACCAGGTAGACTGAAAATAACCACACGCTTATCAGTGAAGAGATCCAAGGATGGTGTAGTAATAAACTCTCCATTCTCACGGAATACAAATTCTACTTGAGGGACTTGATACTGTTCTTTACGCATTTTTACTTCTATCATTTAATTAGTGGGATTATATGCGGGGATCATTTTACCTCCGCCAAAGTCATCATCGTCGTCAACATCATTACTGCCAAGGGTGCTGATGAGTATCCACATTCCCAGTAACATTGATGCTAACAATAACATCACCATACTCCAGGAATGACTTGACCAGTTGCAAAGTAAGATGCAACTGCTGCAACGAAACCAATCATTGCTGCACGACCATTCAGTTTTTCTGCTTTGTCATTAAACATTTTAATAAGTCTCCGAAAGTTGTTGTACAGAATATCCTAAGAGGACAAAAAAGGCAATGCTGGTAACTGTAAAGATTACCTCAGTCATCAGAAGATACCGAAGAAGAACTTTCCAGTGATTGCATATGAAAGGAATCCAGAAATGATACCCATCATTGCCCAGCGTCCATTGTAACGCTCAATGCCTTCCATAGGTGTCAGAAGACCCTTGCTGTGATAATCTTCAATAACCATTTGAGGCTCTTTGGCAAACATATTTTGTTGCCCATACTCATTAGTTGTTACAGTCATTGTCTTTTGTAAAGATTTATAACACAATTATATAGCAAATATAAAGGGGTGTCAAGCACCCCTGTGTTTTGGTTTCCCAACAAATTGTTCACCAGATTACATTAGTCTTTGAAATCTGGATTTTTTCTAAGAAAATTTCTCACATAAGAATTGACATCAGTATCCATTTGATAATGTGCATGAAGGTGAATTCCTTCAATCAAAATAAGTGCTGCAAATAGAATAGTTGGAATCAACCACAATTCATTAGCAAGTTTCCTAATACTAATTTTTTTCTTTGGATTTAATTTACTCATACCAATAAAAAAGGGACTCCAAAGAGTCCCTTAGTTTTATCTGATTAAGTTATCAGAAGGTGTACTTAACACCAACTTTGGTGCCGTAACCATTGTCAGCACCATTAGCGCCAGTAGCAAGCGAGAACTCACCATAGACACCCAGGTTTTCGGTAGCAGCAACAGAAGCGCCTGCCTTACCTGAGAAGACGGTGGTGCTAGCGCCACTGTCAGGGGTCTGGAACTGAGGACCACCTTGGACGTAGTAACCAACGGAACCAGTGGTGCCTTCATAACCAACATGAAGGTCAGTAGCGGTTCCAGTGTAGTTGCTGCCGGTGAAACCAGAGTTGGCTTCAACGTTCACATAAGGACCTGCCATTGCAGCGCCAGCGAAAAGGGGAGCAGCAGCCAGAGCTGCGAATGCGGATTTGATCATTTTAGATACCTCGTAATTTTTACTTGTGGAATGGTTACCCACAGATGTTGGGGGAGTTCGACTCTTCCCCGCTTAAACATTTTAACACAGAACCGTTGCGAGTAGTTGAGGCATTGGTCAGTGAAATTGGCACATGTGCCAATTGTTATTTATCTTAATAGACTTTTAAGATTTTGTCAACAGGGACAATTTTCTTACTGTCCCTGTTGCGTGGCAGAACTTTCAGTAATCCTGCCAAGATACGGATCATAGTTCATATAGTCTGCAATGTCAATACCTGCACCAGACTGCTGCCAATAATTCCAAAGAGCATCATGATTACCTTTATGAAAGGCATCAATGTGCTCTGGATGGATACTAGATCCCAATTGAATCTTATACATCAACAGAGGAATTGCAAATGTATTCCCTGAATTATAGATAAGATCATCTGCAACTGGACGAGGTTTCATGCCTTGATCCAATTTATACTTTTCTCCACGACAGTGGAGACGAACAAGTTTTTCTGCATGATAACGATTGATGACATAACATGCGGTAGAGAAATCGTTTACAAATCTCTTATGAAGCTTGACGTGCAAATCTCCAGTACAAATGATTGCCATCTGTACCACATCCCAATCATAGGGGAAGTGTGCATAGAAATCATTCCAAGTGAAATTCCAAAATCTCACAAGATCTAAATCACAATCATCTTCCATAATGATTGCATATGGAGAATCTGAAGTTTCAAGGTAATGCTTCAGTGCCTTTAGATGAGAAGTTGTACATCCAATCTCACCTGAAGTCATCATAGAAGGATAACGACCAGTAATAATGTCACTTAGATCATCATCTCTACCATCATATGCAGAGATGCGTTCGTAATCAGTAAGTTCCCAATACTTAAACTGATCTTCCATAAACTCCCATCTTTCTGGTTGACCATCCAGATTGATGCAATAAACAGGTCCAAAGTTTTTCAGTTTATACGTTGACTTATTTTTATCCCTATCCATGATTACCAATAATTGAATTTACACTTGGAAGATAATGTTTAGTTATTACGTTATTCCAGTCAAAGTTTTTGGAATATTCTTTAATCTCTTGACGATTGTTTATCGAATAGTTTCTATTCTCAATGATCATAGATTCAACGTATTCAATATCACCAACTTTACTCTCAGGAATGATGGTAATAAATTCTTTGGTTTCATCAAGGTTTGCTTTACCCCATTCAGTGACTACAACACCAAGTCCTGCGGCAAGTGCTTCCATACAAACCAAAGGATGTGCTTCACCATCAGATAAGAGCACAAGGTTTCCATAGTCAGTCAATTGATCATGGAGAACATCCTTTGACCACTCTCCAAGATAATTCTTGTTAGTATCAAATCTTCCATCAGCATTATTTCCAGCATACCACAAACTATCAATAGACTGGAACTGATGCTGCCTTTTACGATAATCAATCTTAGCAAGATACAATGATCGATCAGGATACTTTGGTTCCTCAGTGTACCTGAACGCATCACAGTTAACACCATTTGGTGTAACAAATAGATTCTCTTCTGAAATATTCATCAGAACTTTATATACGTTCTTAATTCCTTCAGATAAGCAGAATACATTTGGTTTAATTCTTGCAAATGCATTAGCAACGTTTGCATATCCACCAAACATTTCAGGTCTTTCTAGATAGCCAAAGTGACTTGTGATTGCTTTGGGATATTGAATATAAGAATATACTCCAATAAATTCATCATAATGAACATGAACAAAGTCTGGTCTGAATTCATTAATCTGAGAGATGATCTCACTGGGATTTCTAGTATTCACAATTTGAACTTCATGTCCCAAACTTTTCAGAGTGTTCCTGGTATCCCAAATTAGAATCTCAACAGCACCCCATCCAGTTGGAGGGATGGGCATGATACCAGGTCCTACTAAAGTTATTTTCATTTTAATTTTTCTGGATAATCTGTACAAATACCATAACAATGTTTATTCTTCAAGAAATCCCAATTTACATCTTCCCACTCTGGCATAACAATTACAGTATGAAAAGTGTAAGGTTTGCCAGGATATGCCCAAAGATAACCCTTACTAGTAAGAGTATAATCATCTTCTTGGTGCCAAAAATAATTGTATCCAGAAGTGTTTACAGATAATTCATGAAGGGTATCTAAGTCTTTGCAGTGAATCCAAAGATTTTTGATTCTCTTTGCTAACCACCACCAGGTTACTTTATGTTGAGGTCCATCATGACCTAACCACAAAGACTCTGTTGATCTATCAAATCTAAGATCAATTTCAACATCATAACCTTCTTCTATGCATTTGTCAATTTGATCTGGACTATTTTCAACATCTGGATTTGGTCCACCAATGTTGGCACGATGTGCGATTATTCTTTTCATGTTAGGGAAGGGTTACGTTTGCTCGAACTTTTTCCATGAAATTGTTTTTGGACTCTTCAACTTTTTTCATAATTTCCTCAGGTTCAAGAGAACCTTCGTTCTTGAAATCATATCCAACAGTTTCCATGAGACCCATTACTCTAGGTTCAGTGGAACCAACATACTCTACAGGAACTCCATTAGTTAGGCAGCAAATAGTAGAGTGTGCTCTGCTAGTGACGACATAACTAGCGTTCGCTAAAGTTGTGTACAAGTGTCTTGAATTAGTAATCAAGAGACTTTGTGGGTGCATGTGGTGATAGTCACGCTCACAATTATTAGACACCATATAGATTGGTGACTTGGTTTGTTCTTGCAGAATTTCAAGGGCTTTCTGTGCTTCATTTACATTGAGTTTGTTACCAGACTCAATATTAATAACAAGATACTCTGAAGTTTTTTCTGGACGATTGTAAGAACTTCCCATCCACCATCCACCATCCATTCCACTCATGAACTTAGGATATTCTCCTACCATCTTTGCGATAATATCATCTCGCGTAATCAGTACAAGAGATTGATCTGCAATTTCTTTTGCAAACTGAACATCTGCTTGGTTATAGTCTGTTGGAGAGAGTCCCCATCCAATGAAAGGTGTTCCAGTATCAATCAGAGGTTGGAACAAGGGTTTCATATCAGGACGCAAACAACACCCACCAAAGAGAACAACTAGATCTGCACTCTCTTTGATCCAAGTAAGTGTTGCTTCAGTGAAGAAAGATGTTCTTCCATCATTAAATCCCCTCTCACCACTATCAAAAAATTCAATTAGATGAATTTGCATCTCAATATTTGAGAAGGTTTGTTTAAATGCTTCGATTCCTCCCAAACTGAAGAAATCATTACCCAGATTAATTGATGCTGGGGGTATAACTGCTGCTACTTTTAACATAATAATCTCTCTCAGTTTTTATAAAAAGTTTTTGATCTCTCCCAAAGAAAATCATTTGTCATGTTTTCTAGGAACTTTGCATTTTTAATGTTGTCGTTAAAAGAACGAACACAATGTCCATCCATTTTTGTTGGTTGAATATCTGTCACAGGAAATCTTTTTCTAAAAGAAAAATATTTGAATCCTTCTGGTGATGGAGAAAAGACCTTTGTGTAAACATCGGGATCTTTTACATCATCAAATACATTTGATGCCCAATCAAGATGCTTCATTGGATAGAAAATAGTCACATCAGGGAATCTGTCATGATGATGTGGAAGATGCAATTTATTTGGATTGCAATCATTTAAATCTGGAATACCATATAGAATAGTATCATATCTTGCAAGAACAATGAAATCATATTTAACATTATTCTCCTCAGCATATTCCTTTACAATACGTGATGAAGATTGAACAGAATATAATTGAGATAGAACGTTACTATAATTACTGTGCTTCCAACTATCCTTTTTGCCAGTAAACTTTTCATCAATATAATCTAGTGCTGGTTGAGGAAAATTAAACTTTTTAGGAGGTTCAATTTTCAAAACCAAAGGATCATAATCATCAGAAACAATTGAGAGCGCATCAGGTGTTACTGGAGATCCTTCATATTGTACCCAAGAAGAGATGTCATATTCACCATCTTCTTCCCACCACATATGGCAAAAGACATCTGTGTCATACCTATCAAGGAAAAAATGTTTGTATGAATTAAAGATGTGCTTGTTTCTCACATATCTGGGTTGACCAAAAAATGATAATGCAACTTTCATCAAACTTCTCCTTGATAATGCTCCAGGAAGTAGTTTAAATCCTCAGGAGTTCCGATACCCCACATACCATTCCTATCAATCTCTTTGATACGAATCTTCTTGCCGTCACCAATTGCTTCGTTGAATACTGGGCAAACATAATACTCGTTGTTTACACGAATATCCTTTTCAATCATCTGCTCAGCATACTTCACATAATCAGAACCCTTCTTCCAGTAGTAGATACCAACTGTCGCATGTTCTGAGATAGGCTTCTTCTCAGCAACCTCTGCAACATAACCATCTTCACCCAGTTTGGCATAAGACCATTTAGGGTGAGTTGCAGGGAACGTGACGATACCACCATCAACCTCACCATTTTGGAAGGCATAAAGAGTCTCGTTAGAATCCCACTCAACAAACTGGTCAGAGTTTGCCATCACAAGAGGTTCATCGTTGTTGATAAACTCCTTTGCAAGAAGAGTAGTGCAGCAAGCACCTTCAGTAAGACCATCAACCTGAACAATGTTACATCCAGGAGCAATCAGAGGAAGCAGATAGTTGAGATTATACTTCTCATAGTGTTCCTTTTGAACAATGAAGGTATAGTTTGCTTTGATATTCAGGTTCTCAACAACAACCTGAATCATTGGTTTACCTTTGACTTCGATCAAAGGTTTGGGGAAGGTGTAACCCTGACTAGCAAACCTGCTGCCAGCACCTGCCATAGGAATCAGAACGTTCATAGTCTTGCTCTCCCAAGCAACTTTTTTCTTTGTGCCATTAAGAATTTTTTTGATGCGATCAATCTTTGCTTGATTAAGATCTTTACGATCCTCTACAGGAACGAGATGGCACTTGCTGTCCAGAGCACCTTGACGACCAATATGACTATCTTCTACGATAACTGTATCATTTGGCAACGTCCCAAGTGCTGTCATACACTTCCAATACATTGCAGGAAATGGTTTGTTGCGAACTACATCTTCATTAGAGACGTACATATCAACAAACTCAAGCAGTCCCAAACGCAAAAGAATAATCTTTACTGTATTACGAATGCTATTAGATGCAACTGCAATCTTATATCCACAATCTACAAGTTGTTGGAAGTATCCCATCAACTCATAATCCTTTGCAACACAATCATTAAAGATTTTAAGAGTTGCCTCTTGCTTATCCTTCCAGATTCGATCATATTGATCAACTGGAAGTCCTTTGTTCTTTGTGAGAAGTTCTAATTTTGCCTTGGTGGGAAGACCATCATAGATTGCAACATGATCTGATCTACTGATGGCATATTCTTCTCCAAGTGCTTGATTAAGTGCTTCATAATGATAGTCTTTACTATCAATTAAAACGCCATCCAAATCAAAGATTACTAATTTTTGCATACATCTCTCCAAAGGCGATAACTAAAGGCGTGTTTAGTGATTGGTAATTCGTGGTATTTTATTGCATTCCAACCCAACAATGTTTCAGGATTGATAGCAGAACCTCCTTCTACAATGTTATCGAGGTTGCTGCAAACGCTGAGATATTTATCCATCATTTCAGAGTTGCCAAATGCAAACTGATCATTAATACCATAATCTGTATGAGCATATTCATTATGAACATTGACAACATTCATATCATATGACTGCAGAGGACCAACACTCTTCAAAAAGAATTGATCAGATCTCATTCTGACAACACAATCATACTTAAAATTATTTTCTTCCTCATACTTTCTCTTTAGATCATTTGCCTTTTCAAGACTATAGAACATGGAGATAGTATTATTAACAGGATGTGGGAATCTAGGATCTGGTTTCCACTCAGTAATAAATTCTTTTGGTTCTTCAAATTCAATTCCTTTTGGTTGCCAATTTTCTTGCATGAAAGGAACTTGCCAGGATTCCCACTTTCCCCTGTTCTTATAACTTTCCCAAAAGTATCCAGATTCATCTAACCAAATATGAGCAAAGACATCAATTTGGCAGTCTTCATTTGGTTTCCAAATAGTTTCTACATGATTCTGATAACACTCACGCAAATCTCTAGGTTGACCAGAGTATTCAATTGCAATCTTAAACATGATACTTGCTATTATCTTTTGCTAAATGTACAATTTTTGCTTCAAAGTCGCATTGTCCATCAAAAACTTCTGGATAAGCAAACTCTGAGGGAAGTATATGAACTTCATCTTTTCTTTCTGAATAGAATTTATTCAAATGACTTTCATCATGCCATACAGCAATAACATCATTATTATAATCTTCATCAGTTCTCTGGTCAAGTTCCTTTATCATTTCAAGAACGTGGGGGATTTTACCTCCCCACAAACATCCTTGAAAATAAACACTAATATCATCGCTTTCTGAAACACATGCTCTAGAATCTGGATTGGTTTCAAGAGATCCTGGTGGTTTATTGTGTGGATGCATTCCCAAGTAATGGCATGGGTGGTGCACACCAATGTATTTCTTGTCATTATTAATCAGATCATCTACAGAAACGGTATCTACCAGTCTCATATCAGCATCCAAGAATAGTAACCAATCACAATCTTGAATATCATTAAAACATTTTTGAATTGTTTTGAATCGATAGAGAGTAATGAATGGCCATTCCAAATGCTCTTGATGATAGACAATTGCATTGTCAGGAGATTCTGGAATCTCACCATCAGTGAATATCAAATACTTCTTTTCAATTCCAGGTAACAAAAATTCTTCACAACTTTCATACCATGTTGGAAGAAAATTTAGATATTTGTTTGTACCAATAAAAATTACTGCAAGTTTCATACTACCTCCCAATTTTCGCAATAGATATCTTTGGTTTCCAAGTGTTGGTTACCAGGACCAAACCATTTAGATGGTGCAATCACTCTTCCTTTATTTGCTAACCATGCTGCCCACCATGAGAATGATGAGTTTGCAATAATAAAATCAGTACACATACTCATCAAACACATATCTACGTGTCCATTAGTATTTTCAGAAATCATAAACCTATCATCAGAGAAAATAGGTTGATCATGGCACCAAGCAGGATCATCTGAAAATACAATGACTGTAGCATCACTTGGGAACATCTCCAGTGCCTTTTCGTAATAAGAAATGTCCAAAGCAGCGTGATTTTGATTGGTCAAATAATCTCCTCTACGAATATGCAATCCAATGATTGTAGGATCAACATCTGCTGCATAGAGAGATCCTAACATCTGCTCACAAGGTTTTCTTATTTCCTCTTCGAAAGTAAAGTCTTGACGGATGATATCTTCAACATTTTTGAAATATTTTTCACTCTGAAAAAATCCATAGATGCTTACCCAGTCATCACAATTTTTGTGGATATTTTCATTGTAATGAAATTGACCTTCAGGAACAATAGGTCTGTCAACATCGATGGTCTGAATATTCATGCTAGAAACAGTGCTCATCTCAAAGCAATCAAATAGTTCTGTTTTGACCTTGTTTCCTGCACCATCATCAAGTCTATCATTATATACTGGCAGACAAAAGTTTACTCCAGCGTTAGCAGCAATACCTCTTAGTGCTGCGTATTGAAACATCTGATTCCCAAGTCTTCCAAGTCTACCTAGGTGATTAAATCCGATCATAATACATTTTTTTGATATAATTATTATACAAAAAAAGAGAGGTTTATGCAACCTCTCTTGATTCCGTTTAGGTATGCAGGCTCGCCACTTGCCCTTTATCTGGAGGCAAGAAACCAGGCGGGGTTACCCCATCCGCACCACTTGCCTTTTAAAGGGATGGCAAGAAACCTTATGGGAGTTTTCTGGTTGAACCAGGTGCTGCTCTTCTCAGACATTCAACAACCTGCTCAAGTCTAGCTTCCAGTGCTGCGATTCTTTCTTCGCTTGCACCGCCACCACTACAAGGAGTATGTGCTTGTGCTTCTAATGCCTGAAGTCTCTGTTCAACTTCTTGATCGTATTGTGACATATATGCACCACTTTCAGAAGTTACTTGAGTAGATTTTCTTCTTGATGTTGACATTTTTTATAAAGATAAACTCTTGAGTTATTTAGTTTTAAGGGGTCTTGATGACTCCACCAGTGCTGTTATAGTCCATCCGTGACTACGAAAGACGTTTGATGTCTTCCTCAAGTTGACGCAATACACCATCTAGAGTATATGCTCCAGTTGCTTGTTTGCGTCTTTCCATTTCTGCTTCAATCTTTTGAGTGATTGAAGCATGACGACGATGCTCAGATGGATGCATCATCATCTTTTTAGTTTCACTCATGCAAAACTGAAGTTGCATCAGTTCAATATCATCAAATTCCATTTTAATAATATAAAGAACGAGGGGGGGATCCCGACCAGGGTTTTTAGAGACTCTCCATGTCTTCATCATCCTTCACATAACAAGGCACACAATCTGGGTCTAACCATTTAGCATATTCAGAGTCTTCAATAGCAAGAAGCATTTGATCTCCATTATCAAACAAATAAACATCAGAGTACTTTTTAGTATACTCATTTGCTTTTTGCATACGGAAATCGGGATTTCCATTCAATTGAATATGTCCTTTTTGAACAAACCTATAAGGAAATCGTTCATGAATAATAATAGTCTTTGTTGAAGCAACAGACTTAGGATCCAGATCGTTCACGCAACCTCCACAGTTTCAAGATCTTGGAACACATATTCCATAAGCATTTCGTAGTCGTCCAAAGGATCTCCAGAGAATACTACACCTTCACCCTCATAATACCGACGAACCTTTTTGTAGAGTTTCGGATTCTTTACATCAAGATAAAATTCGCCGTTTGCTGCACCACGAAGGGTTTGGATGTCTTTCTTGAATTTTGAAGTGAGTGTCATCGTTTTGATTGATTACCCAGTTATTATAGGGGTTTGACAGCGAACTGTCAAGTGGGGGATGTGGGGATCGAACCCACCTCAGCCGAATTATGAGTTCGGTGCATTCACCAGATTGCTAATCCCCCATGGTAGGACTGCGGAGAATTGAACTCCGTTCACACCGTTATAAGCAGTGGGCCTTAACCAATAGGCGACAGTCCCTCAGGATGCTTCGTTGTGTTCTGTGTATATGCGTATGAGTTCATCATCCGCTGGTATCATTACTGCTCTCTCGCCTGTTGTTATATTTTCTATTCCTATTGTCTCACCGTTTTCTACTCTGTTCAGAAGAGTGTCCCAATTCTCTTGCCAGTATTCCACTGAATAAAAATCCATAGTTGATAATATATATGCATCGGGGTGACAGGACTCGAACCTACGACTTCTGCTTCCCAAAAGCAGCGCTCTACCAAACTGAGCTACACCCCGTTGTTGCTTACCTGATAATTATACTACTTCTTGTTGTACTTGTCAAATATCATCATCGTCTTCCTCATAAAGAGGACAAGGTTCTTCAAATAGATACTGCATTTTTAATTCTTGAACTCTTTCCTGCAACTGTTGGTAGTCTTCTTCGGTCATTTGTTTTTGAATAAGTCCTCTATTTGCTTGCGAGCATTATTCATTTTTTCTTTTTCACGTTCAGAATGTTTATATCCATGTTTGCCGTGATAAATGAAATGTCCTTGACATATCATAGTTATACCAAATAGGAACAAGGTGATTACCCCTATCCACTCTACAATGTGATATTGAGCCATGGCAATACGGGGGGAATCACTCCAATAAGTCTTAGAAGTCCCTCAGCAAATAAAGCAAGAACCACCCAACCAACGCACATGCTAATGATAGAAGCATTACGGTTGTGTCGTCGTATTGCTGCATCGATCATCTCCTGCACACGTTCTTCTGTTAATCTTTCTGGGGGAGTTACACCATCCCCCCAATCCTTAAATTTCAATGTTCATCTCCAAGAATTTAGAAAGAGGATCTCTTCTAGTTTTTACAATTTCACAAGCTCTTTTGTAAAACATATTATCTGTGTTACCAGACTCTTCAAAGGTTGCTTTGATCTTCACCCAATTATTATAGGTGTGTTGATCCATTCGTTCTCTCCTTATTACTACTATATTGTAGTGACAAGGTTTTCAAAGTCAACAAATGTGTTCACAACGTAACAGTGTTGAAGAGAATATTAAATTTGTAACTTATCTTAAACGGAAAGGGTGGGATTCGAACCCACGGAAGCTTTCACTTCGCCAGTTTTCAAGACTGGAGCCTTCAACCACTCGACCACCTTTCCAGGTTTTTTAACGAACTTCAAAGTCCAGTTTACGAACTTTGCGTTGTCTTCTTGCTTCTTGATAAGCAAGATCTGATGAAGAAAGAACATTTGATTTCTGTTCTTTCTGTGTAGAGTTTATCATAACTACTCTACTTAAGTCAAGTGCTGTAACACTATCACCCTTTAAAGTCATCATATTTGGACAACCACACACTTGAGTTTTTGGAGTGCTAGTTAATTCTTTATTACAGTCTTTGCATCTTACGACTAACATCTGTCTGCATCCTATTCAGTTCAATGGTGTTCTATTTATAATGGGCGATGAGGGATTCGAACCCCCGACCCTCTCCGTGTAAAGGAGGTGCGCTACCACTGCGCTAATCGCCCTGGCTCCCCCACCTCGATTCGAACGAGGAACCTTAGAGTTAACAGCTCTCTGCTCTGCCGTTGAGCTATAGGGGAATAAGTCCTCTTAAAGAGGAAGCGGATGACGCGATTCGAACGCGCAACCAACAGCTTGGAAGGCTGTGACTCTACCGTTGAGTTACATCCGCAGATCGGGTCTTACATGAGAGAGGAGGTGGTGGTGGTCTCTCTCAATGCCCATATGACAATTATACCAGGTGGGTGGTAAATTGTCAACGACTCAGGAGGGACTTGAACCCCCGACCAACTGCTTAGAAGGCAGATGCTCTATCCAACTGAGCTACTGAGTCAAATGGTAGTTCCTATCGCCTCTAACCCTGAACTACCAAGGGGGTTACAGCAGTTGATTATGCTCTTTCGATGCCATCAACAAAACTATCATACTCGTCTTCTGAGATTTCGTCAAGACTTACGATTTCAAGGTCTGAGTCTTTTGGATCCAACCATTCAACGAATTCATCAACAATTGCCAATTGATCATAAATTCTTTCAATACCTTCATGATCATAAGATTCGATTCTACCAATTGCCCACTCACGAACATGAGAAACAATATCTTCAGTTTCCATCATAGTAATCTTTTCTGAAGTACCTGCTGAGGATGTTGCTATTGTAGTACTTGGGGACTCCGTTGTCAAGGGATTCTGTGAGTACATTGTTGGTGAAGAGTTGTCTTGTTTCTTCGTAGTTTGTTTTGCCAGCTGTCTTATGTAGAGACAAGATAGTTCGACTAAAATTTTGTCTCCCAGTGCGTTCAATTTCTTCTTTAAGTTCTGGACAAGACCCATAATACTTTTTCCAATCAGATTCTTTTTTTACTCTGCGCTTCTTCCCTGGCGGTTTTCGATGCGACCAAAAATACTTTCTCCCAATGTACGCTCGTCCGTTGGTGAGATTGGTAATGAGATAAACAAAACCATAGTTGTCCCCAATATCATCACTGGTAAAAGCAACTTCATTATACATCCAGGGGTTTTCATAATCAATACCTGTACTCATCAATTATATCAAGAACCTTGTTCAGGTATTTATGAGCAAGGTCCTTGGGGTTAGAATGCCAAGTAGGATCATCTTGTAATTGCGCTTTTAATTTTAACACACGAATTCTAAATTCGTCTTTCTTGAGTTGATTTTTCGACATAAAAAAGGGGAGATTGCTCTCCCCTATCTATCAAAGTTTGAAACCACTGAAGGTATCTTTCTTCACATCCTGTTTTATACCACCAACCACATATGATTCAACCTCTGTCTCCTGTGGTGCCACCTGGAGACCCTTAGAGGAGATCCAGTGCTGTGTCCAGGGGAGTGGGTTGTTGTTTGCTGAAATATCGTATTGGGGTTTTAACCCAATTGCTTTGAGTCTTCTATTTGCAATCCATTCAACATATTGCTGAAGAAGTTTGTCATTGAGTCCAATCATGCTGCCATCTTTGAACAGATAATCTGCCCATTTCTTTTCTTCGTTTACAGCGCGATCAAACATCTTGTATGTCCATTCTTCTTCTTCCTTCATGATTTGCTTCATGTCTGGATCATCACCTGCTCTCCACTTATTCAGAATATTCTGAGTAATTGCTAAGTGTTGGTTTTCGTCTCTTGCGATGAGAGAGATGATCTTAGCGGATCCTTCCATAAGCTTAAGTTCACCAAAGGCGAAACTACAAGCAAAACTAACGTAGAAGCGAATACCTTCAAGAATATTAACGTTTGTGATTGCTCGGTAGAGTTTTCGTTTAACATCTTTGATTTCCCATTGGGATGACGGCGACTGACGAAAATCTTCTTTCCACATGTTACCAGTACCCCAAATTTGAGCACTGTTGATAAAGTCATCATATGCTTCTGTAACGCTTCCAGCACGTTCCAGAATGCGCTCATCAGTAACGATCTTATCAAACACCTCAGAGGGGTCTGAATAGACGTTCTTAATAATGTAGGTGTATGAACGACTATGGATCATTTCCATGAATCCCCAAACTTCCATACATGCTTCCAGTTCAGGAAGTGAGCAGTAAGGAATAAATGCCATACCAGGTCCACGACCCTGAATAGAATCAAGCATGATCTGATACTTCAGATTAGAAGTATAGATATGCTTCTGTTCAGGACGCAAGGTATGATAATCACCACGATCCTTCTGAAGGGAGACCTCCTCAGGTCTCCAGAAGTATCCCAGTTGTTGGGTTGTTAATTTATCAAAAACAGGATATTTGTATGAATCATATCTCTGAACTCCAAGAGGTTTACCAAAAAACATTGGTTGCTTCTTAGTATTAACTTGTTCAGTGTTGAAAACTGTCATGCCTTCAACTTTAGTTGTGGGTTCTTCCACAGACGATATCTTAAACTGCACAGGATTCACACTCTCCCTCCTCTATTGAACTTAACTCTTCAAGTAAATTTTTCAATTCGGACTTGTCCTCTTCTACCTCATCAGTCTTAATGTCGTAAGTGTTTTGGTAGTAAGAAGTTTTCCATCCATATTTGTATGTAGTTAAAAAGTCATTTGCCATGACTGAAACTGGTACTTCATTATCAGGATAATTCTCTGGATTGTAACTCCAATTACCAGATATCGCCTGATCGAAGAATTTTTGCATCACAGACACTACATGTATGTACCCCTTATTGTCAGGCATTTCCCACAATAGGGTGTAATTATTCTTCAAGGAATGGTACTGCGGAACAATCTGCTTAAGAGGTCCCTTCTTCGATTTCTTAATGGACAGGTATCCTCTAGGTGGTTCGATTCCATTGGTTGCGTTTGACACAACGGAACTGCTCTCTGAAGGCATTTGTGCGGACAACGTGCTGTGCCTGAGTCCTGACTCCAGGATAGATGCTCTAAGAGCTTCCCAATCATGTTCCAATCCTACCGAAGTAATTTCATCTACATCCTTCTTGTATGTATCAATCGGCAGAATACCATCAGCATACTTAGTACGTCCAAAGTATTCACAATGACCTTTCTCCTTTGCAAGTTGATTGGATGCTTTCAGAAGATAATACTGGAAGGACTCAGCAAGTCCATGAACAGCATCCCACGCTTTCTGATCACCATAATTGTAACCAAGTTTTGCCAAATAGTGTGCCAACCCAATAAAACCTATACCAAGTGAACGACGCGCCTTGGTGGCGATCTCCGCTGCCTTAATTGGATAGTTTTGGTAGTCGATCAACTCATCCAAACTACGAACAGAAAGATCACAAAGATCCTCAAGTTCTTCATCAGACTTAACTTTACCAACGTTGATTGCAGAGAGAATGCACAAAGCAATCTCACCAAACTCATCGTCGATATGATTGATTGGATAAGTGGGAAGAGTAATCTCTTGGCAGAGATTAGACATGTTTACTTTATCCTTGAAAGAAGAGTGTGAGTTGCAGTGGTCGATATTCATAATGTAGATTCGACCAGTCTCTGCTCTCTCCTTCAGGAGGTCCAGAATGAGTTCTTGAGCTCCAATAGTCTTTCTTGGAATAGATGAATCTCGTTCATAAACATTATATAACTCGTCAAATCCAGGAGTGCCAAAAACATCATACAAACCAGGAACGTCGTGCGGAGAGAAGAGTGAGATTTCTCCATTTTGAATGAATCGTTCATAGAAGAGTTTGCTGATTTGAATAGAGTAATCTAGTTTGCGAACACGGTTATCTTCTGTTCCTTTGTTGTTCTTGAGAACAAGAATATCTTCTATTTCTTGGTGCCAGATTGGGAAGTGGACAGTTGCTGATCCACCTCGGATGCCATTCTGAGTGCAGCATCGGACAGTTGCTTCAAACTTTTTGAGGAATGGGATAACACCTGTGTGCTGAACTTCTCCACCTCGGATCTTACTGTTGATGCCACGGATTCGACCTGCGTTGATGCCGATTCCCGCGCGTTGTGCAACATAGCGGCCAATAGCCATATCACTGCTAAAGATGCTATCGAGGGTGTCATCAGCATCAATAAGAACACAGCTTGCAAATTGTCGAAGTGGAGTTCTAACCCCCGCCATGATAGGTGTGGGAATGTTGATTTTGTGCTTTGAGATTGCGTCGTAGTATCGTTTGACATAAGAGAGACGTGTTTCCTTTGGATACTCTTGGAAAATTGTCAAAGCAATCATGATGTACATGAACTGGGGAGTTTCATATACTCCACCGTTGCTACGATCCTGAACCAAATACTTATCAACTACCTGACGAAGACCAGCATAAGTAAACAAGAAATCACGATCATGATCAATAAAATTATTTACCTTTTCAATTTCTTCTTTTGAATATTTTAGAAAGATATCTTTATCATATACATCAATATTAGTACAACTCATGATGTGACTTTCAAGATGAGGAAGTTCTCTCATCTTTCCATACAAATTCTTACGCAATGAAAACAACAAGAGTCTTGCAGCAACAAACTGGTAGTTAGGATGATCCAGATCGATTAGATCACTAGCACTGCGAATAAGAATTTCCTGAATCTCTGCAGTGGTAATTCCATCATAAAACTGAATACCAGACTTCATTTCAACTTGACTTGCAGAGACTCCTGCAAGACCCTTGGTTGCCTCTTCAACCATCAGATGCATCTTGTCTAGGTCAAGAGGTTCAATTCGACCATCACGCTTTTTAACTTTGGTGCCGTTACTCATATTTTCTTCCAGGTGGTAAATTTAAGTTTTGCTTCTAAACCAGAATATGTATTTGATTCTATCACAGACTGAACATCCAGTCCAGATACAACCATGTCATTAATGTCCTTTTGGGTTATGCCAGATGGCCAGATAACGACTTTTTCTCCAGAGTCAATTGTTTTACCGATTCTTGATAGGATCTCTCTATTGCGCGGTTCGTTATCATAGATCCAAATAGGATCGCTAATCCCCCAACGCTTAACATCAGCATCAGCTCCACACATAGCAATCGCATTGCGAATGAACGTGCTGTCGAAAGGTCCTTCTGTAACATAGACTGGAGCATCTTTTCTGATGTTATCCAATCCATAGATTTTTGGTGCGTCATCATTAAACATCACAGTGATATATTTAACAGACTTTGGATTGTTAAAATCCAAACTCCTTCCTTGAATACCTATTAAGTTTTGATTGTAAAACAAAGGAATAATAATCCTTGCTTCATCATATTTTGTATCATCAAACGTTGGTTTGATTGTGTTTACCCACTCTTTAAACTTCTTTGCATAGTAAAACTTATTACAATCAAGTTTCCTTGCAGTCAAATATCCATTAGAAGTTGGGTCTTCAGATGCTTTTGGAAGATCTATTTTCTGTTTGAACTTTGGTGCCTCAAAATTAAATTCAGGTTCATCAGAAACAAAATTTCTTCCAGTATGACCATTTTTAAATTTTTCAAGTGAGTACTGCTTATGTACAGCAGGATCAACTTGCTTCAAAAAGTTATTAAACGACATTGAAGCACCACAATTGTGACACTTGAAATTGGTGTTTGCCTTTACAGAGTAAATATATCCTCTCGTTTTATTTTTACTCTTTTTAGAATCACCACAAATAGGGCACCTAAAAGTATAAAGGTTTGCTTTTACTCTCTTGAATTTTTCTAGTCGAGGAGATAGTAGTCCAATAAATTTGGAATCAACGTGATCCATTCACAAAGGCAATCGCTGGTGCCATTATAGCACCATTCGCAGAGGATAACAACGGTTTAAGAGTTCTAATTGCTTGTGGATTGGTTAGAGCTACAACTGCTCCCAATATTCCGATGCCAACCCAAAGTTTTCGTTCCAATAATGATAATCGTTTAGTAACGCTGTCATGATCGCTGTCCATTTTATCACGTAGTTTGTCGATCTTATCAAACAATACTGAGTCGATTTCTTCCTGTTTGCTGATTCTTTCTTCATGGACGGCAAGCATCCGCGACACATTATTATTTACCTCGGCAATCTTTTCAATAGCAGCATCTAACTTAGAGACAACTGACTCAAAGTTCTGTAATCTTTCTTCCAATACTGCAACCTTAACTTGCTCTGCCATCTTGAGGTGTCCATGTTTTTCTCAGACCCTTTTGATAGATATATCTTTTTCTTTTCCTCTTTCTTACTGGCGGATCATCTCCTGCTTCCTCAGTCCCAGCAATTTTTCCACCTGCAAGAGAATTTGTAGGGACCTCTTCATTGAGATGTTCCTTTATAAAATCTATAACTTTTTTAAGTCTCTTGTCCGTCATTGTAAATCTTGTAAAGACTTTGTAAACAGTTCAAATCAATTTGTATGTCATGAATATAGCACTTTGGATATTCTGGAAGTTTGTTTAAGAAAATGACGAATGTTTTCATTGTAGACCACAACTCCTTCTCTATTTTAAAGAATAGCATTGGAGTTGTGGCATCTCCAAAGATGTTATAAAGAATAATAAAGTGATTTAATAAAAGATGAGTTTTAAGTTGACCAGTCTTTTGATATCGCTTCAATAATCTTTTGACATACTTAAAATGATTTAAGTCTCTGTCAAAATCTTCTTTTGTTACTGCTTGAGGATTCTCATAATGTTTAATTGCAAATAAGAGAAAATTCTCTTCGGTCAACTCATCAAAAATCATATATTATCAAGCAAGAGGATTGCCATCATACACAGGTGTGTTACCTGTAGTGATACCAGACATTGCAACGAGAACTTCTTTCTTAACTCTCAGTTCGCCTTCAACACCCATATATGTGGTAACACCAACCCAACCTTCATGAGTCAGAGCGTATGATGTTCCTTGAGCAGCTGCGATTCCAGCATCAGCAACTCCATAAACATACTTACTATAACCATTAGAAAATCTCTTGAAGGTTAAAATATCACCAGTTGAAATTCCTGCAGAGATTGTTGAGGCAAGTGCAATATTTGCGCCATTAACTGTAGAAATTTCAATGTTATTGCCATCATTTAACAAGAAGTCGCCAACAAAAACAAAATCACTAACTGCAGCATAAACGGTGGAGAAACCAACTGGAGAATTGGTTGTTGCTGTTCCGGTTTGAGTAAGAGGAGTTAAAACTGGATCAGTAGTAAGAGTCTCACTGTAAGAACTGTCTAGAACAGTATACTTAGGAAGTTGACTTACCTGGAATTGTGCTCCACTAATAGCAGCTCCACTAAGTCCAGCAGTTGATCCAATAGTAAGACTTTCTGAACTAGCAATGCTAATAATAACTGCATCACCAAAATATGTGGTGCTGCGATCACCAAATCTAATTACATCACCTTCAGAACAACCGCCAGCAATACCAAAACTAGTACCAGCACCGGTAACGACGCCAGTGCCATAGTTTAAAGTTACCGTTCCAGCTGATCCAACGGCATCATTATTTCCCCAGAGTGCCATGTCTTTTCTCGTAAAATTTATTTGCTATAAGATATTTATAAAAAAAGAGACCTTATCTTTTCGGTCTCTTTTTGGTTTTATACCAGTTTAGAAACTCAACTTTTCAGTCGATTTCTTCTCTAGATTTAATTGCTTTTGATACAACTTCTAAAAGTTGATCATCCATTTCTGTCTTAGTCAGTTTAACTGCTTTGCCAAGAATTACCAGGCAAATTTCGATCAGTTTTTCGCCAAGTTCTTCGTTGTCGGGAATCTTAGCAACTGCATCTGTAATAATTTTAGATGCTAATGGGAGTAAAAATGAGAGCATGATGAACCTCAATACAGGTATATTCTATATATCAAGATAATCGTTTTTTTGCAGCATACGCATCAAAAGTATATTCACCAAACATCTTAGGACCTTTGGTTTTTCTCTCTGCTGCTTTTCTTTCTCCCTCTGTAGAACCCTTTTGAGCAAGGGTTCTTATCTTTTGAGCACGTTGTTGTTGTCTATGTGCCTTAGGATCAATAGTAAAATCCATCAGTCTCTCTCTGAATAGTACTTTGCTCTTGCTTGCGTTTCTTTCTTCTCTTTGGAAGTAAGACCATGCTTTGCAGCACGTTCTGCTTGAGCACGTCTACGACGATTTTCTGCTTGTCCTTCAGTTTCCTTTGCTCCAGGAACCTTCTTTTCTTGGCGAGAACCAGGATTTTCCTTACGGAATTTTGAAAGCAAATGTGGAGTCTTTGCTCTCTTGTATTCTGCCTCTACCTTTTCATTTCTTTCATTAACTTGTTCAACTTCTTCATTTGTAGCAGCTTTGCCACTATAGGTTTTTTTCTTATTTAAAGCAGCATTCTTTTTGATCTCTCTATTCAGAAGTGCTTGCTTCAGTTTCATTCTTTTGCTGAGAGCAGGAGGATTTCCCACTGCCTTAGCCATTGTCATTCCAATTCCTTCTTCAACACTTTCAACTTCTTCATTAGTAGACTTTCCTGCTTTCTGAAGAGATTGTTGTCTCTTCTTAGCAATCATTTGATCGATTTGGGTTTTTCTTTTTTGAAGGGCAAGTTCTTGTGGAGACATCGCTGTTTCAGTTGCACCCTCACCAAGTTTGCGTCCACCACGCTCAGCAGTCAATTTAGCAGCAATTGCCATTTGGCGACGCTTTTCTTTTGACTTACCCTTGAACTGAGGAGCATCAGACTTATAGAAGTCTTTGATGACATCACCCATCTTTTCTTTCTTCATGTTGAGTTTTTCATCAATCTCAACTTCTTCTTTGCTCATTTTCTTTTTTTGCCATGAGTCAAGAGCATCTACAGGAAGACCACCCTTAGCAAGAACTTCTTTTTTATGTGCTTGGAAATCTGCAGCAGACTTTGTTCTCTTTTCTTTTTCTGTTTTAGCAGCAGCTGCTTTTTTAGCAACATTCTCTTTAGAGATTCTGTCAATTCTTTCTGCAGGAGTTTCTTCAGAAATAGTTTCTTCACTCATACGTGATGCAACTCTTTCTGCCTGACGCTTAATAAATCCTTTGAGATTGCTTTTTGCTTTCTTGGGAGCAGCAGCAACTGCTTGACGTGCTTTTCTAGTCTTATCACCAGCAGTTTGTGCTACTTCTCTGCCTTTATTGTATGCAGCAACTTGTGCTTTTGCTGATGCATATTTTGCAGATTTTTTAGCAGAACCAATTTTTTCGCCAACCTTTCTACCAAGATATCTAAGGCGTCCTTTTGCCTTTTTCATTACATCATCTTTCTTGGTTGGAGTGTCATGACCAAAAGTAACTTTTGCTTCAATCAATGCATACTCAAGTGCTTCTTCAATGTCACAATTTTCATATCCTTCTTCTAAAAGTTCACCATATACACTTTCAATAATATAATCAAACTCATCAATCTCAACCATCTCAATAATGGTTCCACCAATCTCTTCAATTGCTTCACCAAAATTTGGGTTAATTTTGATTTTGTTATTTACCTTTTTTTCTTTGATCTTTTTTGAATCGATTTCATCATCCATTACCTCAGATAAGTCAGTTCTCCAATTGGACATGGACTCGCCAATCTTGGTTCTCAGTTTTTTCTTTCCATCAGGCGAAGGAACAAACTCGCCCATTCCCTTCTCTTTTGGATCATCCTTATCTACATCACCATCATTATCAGCATCAATTCTCTTGACTGCTTTCTTTACCAATCCTTTTAAATCTTTAGAAGGAACTTCATGGGGAGCATGAATTCCCATCTTAGTTACTTCGGAGATTTCTTTTTCTTCCTTCATTCTCTTTTTCATCGCCTTGGCAATAGCCTTACGACGCTTCATTATGTATTGATCATTCTTATCTCTGCTGATAGGAACTCCATCATTATCAATATCAGCATCCTCTTGACCTACTGGGTCAAGTGCTTCTTTCATACCCTTTGCTTTTTTGACTGCAGCAATACGTTCTTTACCCGTTTCACCTTGGAACTGAGGTCCGCCAGTTTTACCTCTACGAATATCTTTTGCATCCTTATTCAATTCATCTCTTTCTCTATGTGCTGCTCTTCTTGCACGTCTTACTCCACCACCCAATTCCAGAGCACCACTAGGGTTGTCATATCTCTTATCTCTAGCAGTTGCTCTTTCATGTTCTGGTTTTAATTTATCAACTTTCGCTTCAGAAACAGCGATTTTCTCAAGATATACCTTTGAAATTGCATTCAAAGGATTTGGCGAAATTCCAGACATGGTGATACTACTACTTCTTTTTCTTATACTTATTTATGAAATTCTTAATACCAACAGTACCTGTCATTCTCATAGTATAGTTTCTATTTGAATCAGTTCCAACTTCTCTTTCTTTTCCAGAAACTCCAGAAGGTCCTGGATAATTTACAACTGATTCCATAACATCACGAATCCAAGATTTGAACATGTAGTTCTCTTCTGTTACACAAATAAGATGATTTGTTCCTCTACGAATAATTTTTCCAATCAATCCAGTATTTAAATTTTCAACAACATCACCAATTTTGTAAATCAATCCATTCACATAATGCTCACGAAGTCCCTTTACATCAAACTTAGGTGCAATCTGCCAAAGTTCAGTGACTTCCTTTTTCTTTTTCTTAGCGTTCATTCCTTGACGAACTGCATCAAAGAGTGCTCTTGTATCTCCATCATCCAATGATTTTGGTGTTCCCTTACGGAATGATTCATAATCATCATCCATCACTGCTTTACGCATTTTAGATGCAGACATGCCTTCTACACCCTCAGCATCAGCATCTCTTACACCAGCAGAGATAACACGAATCAAATCAAAATTATAAAGATCTCCATTATATTTCTGTGCAAGGTTTTCAAACTCTGCTTGACGATCTGATCCTACAATAATATTAACGTTTTTAAATCCTTCTTCATCTGCTGTAGTTAAAACATTAAAGATTGATCTCATGTCATCATCATTAACAATGTTCTCTTCATAATCAGGGAACATCTTTTTCATGTATGAAATCTTCATATCAGGATCCAATGGATTCTTCTTTGGATCTTGAGTTCTTGATGGATAAATTTTAAAGTTTCCTCCTGCTGCTGCTTTCTGTGCTGCCTGAAGCAGTTTTTCATGCCCAACTGTGGGAGGATTAAAACGTCCAAATGCAACAGTTAATGTATCACCAATATCACCAGCACCTTCTGCTTCCTCTGGTGCTTTGGGTTTTACTCTTGCTTTTGGTTCTGGTGCTGCTACTTTCTTTTCTGCAGATGGTTCTTGTGGTTTGGCAGCAGGTTCCTTTTTTGCTTCTTCTTCTTTCTTTGCTTCTTTCTTACTTACAAACTTAAGTTTTCCATCCTCAGTTTTTGCCACGAAATTGCCACGAGAGTCTAACCAACCTCCGTGTCCATCGCTCTTAAGGTTCAGTTTTCTCGCCTGCATAGATGCTTGCGACTGAGCCTCATTCAAGAATTGAAAGAAACTTTTCATTTATATTGATAATCCTTATATTTTATTTATCACAAATGGAGAATAGGAGACTCGAACTCCTGACAGCCTGCTTGCAAAGCAGGTGCTCTACCAACTGAGCTAATTCCCCAATAAAGACATTATAAAACCCACTCAACAACTTGTCAAGTGGGTAATGTCAACTTCCCAAGCAGTTTATTTATCAGTCACACATGATATCAAGGATTCTTTCAATCTCTTCTGCAGTGAAGATTCCAGTTGCTTCCAACTCTTCTCTCTTGTCTTCTCTGATGCCAGTCTCTTTGTCTTGTCTGGTTTGAGTTCCAACCGCCTTAACTGCTCTGGATCTCAGACTCATTTCCTTTCTGTTCTCTGCCTTACGGGTAGGGCGTGGTGATTCTGGTTTTGATGAATCAGCAGCCATTGAGAACTTTTCATCAACTTCTTGAGGAGCATGAACCTGCTCAAATGCTTCCATCAAACCTCTAAGTTTATTCAGATCCATTTTGGAAAATTTCTATTCTTCTATGGATATTTATAAAAAAAGACCCTTAAAGGGTCTCAGAGTTTACCACCAACAGTTCCTTCATGTTTGATTGTGTCATCAGGCCACCCCTCCTGTAACCCTTTCAAATAAAATCTAGTTGCTCTGATGCAATCTTCTTCAGTCAAAGCAGAAACAAGATTCTTACCTTCTTTGTCTACACCATTCCAAAGAAATCTTCCTTTCTCAACATAAAAAGCATCATCAATCAATTTCTTTTTTGCAATTTCTGATTGCTCATTATGCTGATTTTCTTTTTCAAAGTT
>Ga0255751_10000833_pt1 | contig 29052 bp, 12 predicted proteins | sample 071ome_20_FD_179951 | JGI IMG/M metagenome (GOLD analysis project Ga0255751, IMG submission 179951) | Coastal salt marsh microbial communities from the Groves Creek Marsh, Skidaway Island, Georgia - 071412BT metaG (version 2) | ecosystem: Environmental > Aquatic > Marine > Intertidal zone >... | reverse complement strand
TTCAACACAAGCAAAGATTTTCCTGGTTGATATGAGAATGTCTTAGTAGTTTCTCTAATTACTGAACAACCAGCAGTAGTTCCAATACCAATATTGACTAATCCTTGAGTTGTTACAAATCCAACCGCAGAACCAGTGCCTACAATCAAACTTTCCCAAAGATTATTATCTCTATATCTGTGAGAACTATCAAATAGTGTAAGTGGTTGAGATATTCTAGTTCTCCCAAAAGCATCAGGATTTACACTTACTGGAAATCTATTGAGATTATCAACAACATTTCCATCCCTTGTTGCTATCAAAGGAACTTCAAAAAGTGTTCTTTCTTGATTTAGAAAGTCTTGTGTATTTTTATTCCACTGTGCCATTAATCACTCCACGATAATCTTTCTGGTTGATATCTCTGTGCGTTTTTGATTCTTGAAGTATTTACCTGACCAGGATAAATCTGATGAACAATTGCTCCAGGATATTCATCTTGAATTTGTTCTGCAAGTTCGTTCTTAGAAAGCATCTTGCCTTCTACTTCTAAACGGTAAAGTTTACCTTCCCACATAACATCAGCAAAGAAAGACTCTTGTGCAGGTTCTGGTTGAGAACCCCCTACGTTGAGGGTTCCATTGAAGTCACCATTGATGGTGATACTTTCTGAGAGAAATTGTTGAAAACTTTTCATTGATCAGCACTTCCAGCGACGACGGGCTTTGCAAACGGGTTTGTCTGGGGTCTTGGAGCAATCAATGTTATGCATATCTTGTTGACCCTTAGATCTTGCACAGAAAGACTTTCTGCGTTTGGCATCTTTACTTCCTGGTTTTGGATCACCAGTTACGGCAGTCTTCAACTTAGAACCAGGATTCTCACGACGATATGCCTTAACTGCTGCAGGACTCATACCATCAGTCTTATCGGATTTATTGACCTTTTGCCAATCCTCATCAAGTTCTACTCTCCAATCAGAAAACTCTTCTTTTTTAACTTTTACTTTTTTAGAATCTCCAGTTCTAAACTTACCAAATGGAGTTGGAAGTTGTTCTCCATATTCTCCAGTTTTCTTTTCAACTTTGTCATTGGGATCTACATCACCATCAACATCATAATCAATTCTTGTTGATGCTTTTTTTGAAAGTTTCTTGAGATTACCTCCACCAATTTTTGATTCTAAATCAGATTTTGTTGGTGTGTGCTTTGCCTCATTAATTTCATTTTCCTCTTTCTTCACACAGTTATTATAGGTCTTACCAAACATTTTTTTAGTTCCCTTTTTCTCATATCCCTTCCAACACTTTTGACCTTCATCAATCTGTTCACCTTTTAGTGGTTCTGGTTTGATAAGATCAACAAACTCATATTCAGTTGCCTTGAAATCTTCTCTCCAGTTTGAGAAATCGTAACTCTCGGACTTATTTCCCCAGTTATCAGCACCAACCTTACGGCACTTCACAAGTGCTCCAGAGGCATATGCAGAAGGCCAAACGGAATAACGTGACTTTACTTTATGATAACAGGCATCCTTTTTACCACTACCTTTACCTGGTTTGTCTTTTGCCTCTGTTACTTCTACTTCTTCTTTCTTCATTTTTTTCTTTGGGTCTGTAGAAACGTAAGTTGGTTTTGCAGCACCAGATTTTTGTTGCTGTCCCGGATCTGCTGCCTTTTTTCTTCTTTGAGCAGAAAGTCTCTCTGCCTTACTCATACTTGCTCTTTTTGCTGAAGAAACGCACTTTGGTGTTCCTTCACCAGGTTCATCACTTGCACAGGTTCCACCTGTAACAACATTAACCCAACCACTTTTGCCATCTTTTGACTTGGATTTACCAAACCAATCACGAAGTCCCTCTTCTTTGACAGTCTCTTCGTTGGTTACATAATCTGCTGCGGTATCAATATAATCTGCTGCTTTGGTAATTTTTGATTGAACCCATGCTTGCAGATTACCCTCACCTTTTTTACCCATCTTCTTTTGAAGACGTTTGGCAGCATTAGTAACGGTTTTCAATTCAGATCTTGCCATAGAGTATTCGTGATCTTTCTTTTCTTCACTCATCTTCTTTCTTCCTTGACAATGTGCTCTCTGAGAAAATCCTTTTGGGTTATTGCAATCGATAGACCTTTTATACTTTTGACTCCAACCTTCGGAGACGCCTCCACCATCAGAACTCCCATTAGAGTTCCCATTCCCATTTCCATTCGAGTGATTTCCATTCTTCTTTGTATCTTCTTGTTCCTCTCCGTTTTCTTTGCGGAGCCAACCACCAAGACCCACACGATATCCTGTTGGGATTCGTTTACACTTTTTATCTTTATAACAATAATAGTGTCCTTGCTTACACCTTTTCATTTTTAGTGTTTGAGTCATTACTATTTAGAAAACCTTGTTTCAGCATTTTTTGAAGTTCTGAAGTTGACCCAACAAAGACTGCATTATTAGTCACATTACCAATCGTTTTCTTTGAATCCTCTTCCACATCTTTGAGTTTCTTTTGTAAGTCAATCAACTTATCAGTGGTATCCGCAACACTCTTAATCAACTGTCCAGCGACCTCATATGCCCTTGGACTGCCTCCTTCACCTGCTACCTCCATAATACCGTTAATTGCCTCTTGACCCTTCTCTATGAGGGAATAGAGATTAGCACGACTATATTCATAGTCTTTCTCAATATCAACTTCTTTAGATTTTACAATCTCTGGTTTTTTCTTAACAGGTTCTACCTCAACAATCTCACTCGTTGTATTGAGTGCTTCATCGATGGAATCATAATTATTACTCATAACAATCAAATATCCTCTTGTCTAGTTGGACTATACTCTTTAGAATCTGGTAAGAAATTCCAATTCTCAGTGAATCCAAAATCATCACCTGGTTCTGCACTGATTGGATCTGGAACAACAGTATATCTCATTTCACGTCTTGCAGTTTGAGTATTTGTATCACTGTAAAGATCTGCCTGAACCTTACGAATAAGTCCATCAGAAGAGTCTGCAATAGGACCGAAGAGATAAGTCTTTGCAGTAAATCTTAAAGTATAAATGAGTGCTCTTCTGGTCTCAAAAGAACCTTCATAATCATCCTGAAAATCAATACTATCAAGTATAATAGGAATATCTCTTTTCTCTCCGATTGACTCAACTAAGTCAACAGTTAAGTTAAATGATGGTTGAAAGAATGGAAGTATTTGTTCGATGATCTGAAGGGCATCATCATTCAACTTACTAAAGATATTAAGTTCAAACTCAATATTGTAAGGAACCGGCATGAATACTTTTTTAGTTTTATTGTCGGTAGTATCGTTTGCCTTAAATGTTTGAGTTACTCCTGTTTTTCTAGTAGGATCATATTGAATCCTAGTCATCTCAAATGACATTCTTGGAAGAGTAATTGCAATTGATTTTGATAACTGCTCTTGCTCTTGAATCTTTGTCAAGAATTTTTGCATTGGTCCATATGAAAGACCAACCTTAGTCTCATCCAAAACACTACCATCACTTTTAGTGTGTCGAATTGAAATGTTGTTAAATAAAGTTCCAAAACTAATAATAGTTTTTCTTATTATCTCGTGATAAAAATAGGTTCCTAACATTAATAATTACCAAATGGATTTGACTCTGTAAAATCTAGTATGCCGTCTGCTTCTGTTTCGATTTCTTCATTAACATCATATGGGTTGTCATAACTCTCATCATCATATTGCGAAACAACATATCTGGCGGAAGAAATTGATCCGACGATTACTTCACCTACACCAAACTTACCAGTATTTAGTGATACTCTAACATTGGTGACAGGAGGATTTCCTGGGAATGGAGATACCGTAGTTCTAAAGTCTCTAACTCTTGCTGTCGCTCCAGAAGTCTCTCCGGTAATAATTTCATTATAAATGAAGGTTCCAACACCAATCGTAGAGAATCCTGCAATAGAAACCGTTGGTGCTTCTGTATACCCAATACCCGGATTAAGAATTCTGACTGAATCGATTTCAGTATCTTTATTAATCCTAGCAATAGCTGTTGCAGTTACTCCAGTTCCAGGTCCGCTAATAGTTATCACAGGTGCAGATGCATATCCTACTCCCCCATCACTAATAGTAATGCCACTTACACTAAACTGTGTTCCACCAATTGAACAAGTGGCAGCGGCACCAGATCCACCGCCACCAGAAAATGTGATTGTTGGTGGAGTCAAATATCCACTACCAGCATTTATAATTTCCAATCTCAATACAGATTGTACATTTCCTATACTCGTTGTTATTGCAACCGCAGTTGCAGAATTTATTCCAACATCTGGTCTAGAGAATATTACAGTTGGTGCTGTTTGATATCCAGATCCATCATTATTCAAGAATATTTCACTAACTGCACCTGAGGAAATTCCTGCAGTTATTGTTGCCGTTCTTGCAGTTCCAACAACAGTCAGAGAAGTAATGTATCCTTCATCTTCTACAGTATTATCGACTTCTTCAATTGCAGTATCAATAAGTTCGTTTTCATACTCGTAAAGTTCACAACTTAGTTCGTAAGTATAACTTGATCCTAGTTGATAAAATGGTTTTTCGTGTTCAACTCTTTTAATTTCAAATAACCTCTCACCAAGAGGAAAATAAATTAAATCACCTTCCTTTGGTCTTGTAATTAAATCTGCAAAATCATATTCGGTAATTCTTCCTTCTCTAATACCCGAAGAAATACCTTCCAGAAACGGTGCAATAAATTCTTCATATCTTTCTCTGGATATTGTCAAACTTATTTCATTTTTTAATCTAAGACCAAACTTGGTCATAATATCACTATCAGGAGCATATCCATCATAATTATTGATATACGCCTCAATCGCAAAAACATCATCAAATTTTGATGATTGTATTTCTCTTATGATATTATCAGTTTTAAAAATTTTTCTGGGCAAATAATAAACTTCTATTCCATATATTTTTAGTTGCTCATTGATTAAATCTTGAACAAGAAATTGTTCATTTGTCGATCCTTGCAGAAAAAATGGATTTAATGTCATTTTTATTATCCAATCATATCCATAGGTGGCAGTTCATAATCGGATGACATTCTTTGCTTTATCTCATCCAATTCTCTTTGTCCGTCTTCATATATAGCTCTGCCATTTAGTTCGACACCACCTGGAAGTTTTACTCCCTGAAACTTAATCAGATTCATACCCCATTGTTTTTTTATTGCCGCAGTTAAGTATTTTTTGACAAAACTATCATTATATACTTTTGAGAAGTTTGCGGGATCCATTGCCCTGTAGCATTCTATAACGAGAAAAGTATTTGCCTCTTGTGCTCCCCAGTCAATATCAAGATACAGTCTATTTTGCCTTTGATTGAATCTAATCTGCTTGTCTGTTGTCAATAGCATATCAATATCTTCCAAATAAGATTTGGTCATTGAATATGTTAATAAATCTACAGAGTTAAAGAAATATAAATCATTCAAAAATAGTTGATATTTAATACTGAACATTCCACCAGAAATGGAACTAGTATCAAACTTAAATATTTTCTCAATACCAATTACGGAATCTGGAACTTGAATAAAGTTTGAAGTCTCATAAAAATTGGAAGTAACCGTTCCAAATCCAGCAATATTGGTTGAGGTTCCTGTTGTAGTAACAATGCCAACACCGGTCGTTGTAACTCCAACAGAACCCGATCCAGATCCTCTACCACGATTAATATCATCTTGAGTAATCTTATATTTAAGATAAGTTTTTTCTACACCATCAAAATGTCTCTCATTAAAGTATTGAATGGTATCATCAAGCAAATCATCAATTTGCTCATCTGCAACGTTTATTTCTAAAACTGGTGCACCAAGTTGTCTTAAACAATAGTCTTTTAGTTCTTGTCTAGTAGTTGGTTTTGCCATCAGTAAATACCTCCATCAATAAGTCCGGCAGTAAGTGTTCCTGCAACAAATACATCACTCGAAAATGTTGCAATACCAACAAATGTTGATAATCCGGCAACATTTAAATTTTGAGAAAGTAGTAAATCACCAGTAGATGTTAATGTGGATGCAGCACCCGGATATCCTGCTTCAAGACCACTTCTGGCAGTGATCAATCCAATAGCATCAACGTTTGTTACATCTTCGTATGTTAATGTTCCTGCAATAGAAACATTTCCAGAGAAGGAGGCATTGCCTACAAATGTCGAGATGCCTTGAACGTGCAAACTGGAATTTGCATCTATTGCTCCACCAAATGTTGATAATCCAGAAACATTTAATTGATCAGTATCTATTGTTCCTGTTATTTCAATACCATAATCTGTAGTTTGGAACTTTCTAGAATCATTGAAGAAAAGTTCGACTCCCCCATCTTTGGTGAGTCTTGCCATAACCTCATCAGTATCTGACAGAAGTTCAATAATATTATTAGATTTTAACCTAAGATTACCTTCTCCATCATCAAAGATGTAACTATGAGCTCCATCATGGAAAATCTGTAGATCTCCCTGTGCAGAGTTGCCAAGTCTTAACGCATTTCCGTTACCAAGAACAATATCTGCATTTACATCCAAATTAGATCCAAATGTAGATACACCGGATACATTTAAATCATCAAGTTCAGTGTGTCCATCAATATCAATAGAAGCATTAATATCTACGTTTGATGCAAATGTTGCTAATCCGACAACATTTAAAGTTTCTGCAATATTGGTATTATCTAATTCTGTTCTTCCATCAACATCTAAAGTACCATTAACATCTAGTGTAGTGCCTATGGTGGCAATACCTGTTATATTGGCATTACGAGCATTAAACTCATCAAACGTTAAATCATCGGCGACATATAAGTCACCACCAACATAAAGATCACCACCGGTTGTTGTAATACCACCAGCAGATGCTAAAGTAGTAACACCAACAGACTTAAATGTAGAATTTACTGTTGTTTGATTTAGAATATCAACTGCGGCATTAATATCTAAATTAGAAGCAAATGTTGCAATACCTGCAACAGAAATTCCACCACCAATATTTACTTGCTTTGCGACTCCAATCCCACCTCTAACGACTAAAGCACCATTTGCTGGTGCCGTAGAGTTGGTCGTATTTGAAAAGGTTACAATACCTGCAATATTCAAGGATGACGAATCAATCGTATCCGTCATATAGAAAGATTCTGTGGCAAGATCCCACACAAGGATCATACCATCTCTAGTTTTTAAAGTAGAATCTACGTCAGTTAGGTTAACTAATCGTGTCGGTGGTGCAGAAGCATTAGATAATACACGGATTACATTCTGAGAACCAATCCTGTCGTTAATATTAGGCATTACCTGGTGACTCCCCCTCGTACTAGTGCTGCACCTTCTACAGCTTTGTATTCTCTACCAGCATTTGTAATTTTTACATCAAAGACATATCTACCAGGTTTTAAACTAACAGTTTGTGAACCGGTCAATGAAATGGAGATAATGCCTAATTCGGGGCTAGTTATTGTCGAGCCAAAAGATACTGATGTGGATGATCCATAATGTTTTCTCAACTGAGCTGATGTTGAAGCATCAGTTAATACTAATGGAGAATTAGTCCTAGTATCCTCTAACTGAAATGACGTATCAAAGTCATATCCCTGTTCGATCACAATATTGGATACATAAACAGCCATTATTTTATGATGCTAATATACCTCTAGCTATTTATATTAATTGTAGAGGCTAGTTATTTTTGAAGCAATTCTCTAAGAAGAGTTTTTATTTCATCAATATCTTTTCTCATATCATCCAATTCCTTTTTACGCAAATCTTTTTGTACTAAAGAATTAACATATTGGTTATAACCGGCAGTATCGCAGTTTACGATAGCACCGGTATTTTCATCTCGATAAAGATTTGAGTGTCCTTCTACTTTTATCATCTGAGTGCTATAACTCTAAGATCTGCAAAACGAGGTGCTTGTGCTTGATTAGAACTTGACATTACAATCTTAATTCCATAACCAGTGAAGAGATCTAGATTATCAACAGTAAACTCATACTCTAAGAATTCTCCATCTAGACTCGCTCTCACTTTTCTATCAGGCAATCCACTATTTCTGGATGGATCAACAACTAACAGTCCTTCGGTTGTTTGTTTCAGATTATTATATCCTGGGAACAACTCATAGGATTGTTCGATTTCACTAGAGTCTGCCTTTATAGTTGTATAAAGAACTCTGAAATCGGCATCTCCAGGTCTTTCTGCGGCAATGATAACTTTAAGTCCAGATGCAGGGTTTTGGAGATTAGTTATGTTTGAATAATATACCGATGCGTGTGGATCATCAAGAACGGAATTCACTCTATTATCACCAGGATAATTTGTGATTGGTTTGTTGATTCGATTCAAATTAAATACCGATCTTGCCGATTCTAAATCCAGTATTGGAGAAAGTGCATTATTTGGATCACTGGAGTTAAAAGTAATTGCAGTCGTAAATGATTTTCTTCTCGGTAAAGCAGTTAGATATTGATCTTGATTTACCTCAGATGCAACCATTCGAACAGAGTTTAAAGCATTGAGAGAATTGAGTTGAACATCTTCATATCCATTATCATTGAAAGAAACTTCTGTGCCATCAACACTTGTTGAACTTACAGTTCTAATTTTTCCAGTTACAGAAGTTGTTGATCCTGGTGTCAGAATATCGTATGAAGGAATTACAGAATCATACATCAAGTTTTCTGATGCAGTTACTTTATTTCCACCTACTAACTTTTCATCATTGAATGAAAGTTGCGGAGCATTTGCAGTTGCTCCATCGTTTATTCTACTATTTCCTTTAGTGCTTGATCTATCAATCTTAATATGATAACTATCAATGTCAATTGGTGCAACTATGGATGTAGTAATCCCATTGATTCTTCTCAGTGAAACTCCACCAAACTCATATTTTTCTACAACAGTATTTGAGAAGTGATTAACGGAGATAGTTCCATCGATAGCTCTGCCACTTGGAGAAATGCTCAGTGTTCCACTACCAACATTGTTATATCCAATAATCTCATTTCCAATCTTAACATATCCAACATATCCTGCACCAACTGGTCTTCCTTCAAAAGTCGTAAAGTTCTCAGTAGAAGCAACACTAATCGTTGATACTTCATCAAGTGTTACTTGAGAAGTCAATACTGTTGCTGGAACATCTGATTTAATGTTATTAACTACAACTTTATTAGTAGTCGAATACATTCCGTGATTGAAGTGGTCTACCTTGAAATAATCTCCCGAATAGACACCCCCATTTGCAGAAGCAGAAACGATATTAGTTCCTGCGGCAGAAACTATAGTGGTTGCATCACTGTAGTAACTTACGGCAGCACCTACAGCAAACTCCGTTCCACTAGTATTGAACTGACCTTGTACATTTGTGAGGTATAGTGTATCCACACCATTGATTGCAGTAATCGTTATTCTTGCATCTCTACCAGTTTGAGTTGAGGTCGTTGAAGTTTGAATACCTACAACATCACCAACTTTATAACCAGTTCCAAAGTCTGGATGGACAGTAGAGTGTGCTACACCAGTAATAACTCCACTGGAGTTTGTTGTTATTCTGAGTTTGAGATTTTCTCCCTCACCAGAAATATTATAAGTGCTCACAACTTCATTTGTAACACTTGCTGGATAACCAGAACCAGCAGTTGTGAGTCCGACTGTTGAAACTGAACTACCCTGCCCAACAACTACTGCAGATCCTCCATTATTATTGACACCTGCAAGTTTTCTGCCAACAGTTACAATGCCAATAAAGTCACTATTGGTTGTTGTCACGATACCAATCTTTCCTTTCTTGGGAAGAGTAGTAATTGGATTGTTGATCAATTCGGGAACATAGGTATTACTTTCGTCAAGTGGTGGATTATAGAAGTATGCAGTTCCCTGAGTTGAAGTAAACTCTGCTTTATAAAGTTTGAACTTAAGATCTTGATTTTGGTCTGTAGTCCAAATAGATCCGTTTTGAGACTTGAAGAGTGATCCAAGAGCAAATTGCTTGGTGTAAATGACCTGATCAACATCTGGAAGTTGTTGGGTATTTACTGTCTTATTTCCCATAACTGCAGTCCAGACTTCATATTCATCACTTTGTTCTGAAACTAGAACAACTGCATATTCTCTACCTGGTGGCAAGAAGATGGGTTCTGGGAATCTAACATTTGTTGCAACTTCACCTGTGGAAGATGTTTGAATCAGTTGAGTTTCAACTCCATTTTCGTTAATGGTTCTGGGTCTAAGAGTTACTGGAGTGCCAATGACTTCAAGTGTTGGTGTTCCGAGTTGAGTAGATCTTATTTCAACCCTTATAGGAGCATTTCCACTATCTATAGATGCAAAATATAGATCTACTGAGGTTAAAAATACTCCATTTACATCATCATCAGTATCAATATCAGATTTGACTTGAATATTTCCACCAACTGTGAAAGTTTGTGCCAGTGGGTCTGCATATGTATTTGTGGTAACGTTTCTTCTTGTGGTAGTGGTTAATGAAGTAGTTAATGAAGTTCTTAAATTGACAGTATTGGAAATACTTACATTAGTTCTAGTAGTTTCTCTTGCTACTGTTGCTCTAAACTGCAATAAGGTTGCATTTGCACTATAGTTTGTTTCTGCAAAAGAAACGGAATTGCTACCCGGCAATCCAGAAGCATTTGTTGGGCTGGAAGTGAGTCTGTAAGTTTTTGTTCCTGTTCGTATTCTAGTTGATGGTCTGGGTGTTTGATTTGGATTTCTTATAAAGAATGTTCCAATAAGATCTCCATAATTATCAGAAATCAGTCTGTTATTTTTTACAAATGCGATTGCTCCACTAGTTTGTCCCACCAATTGCATTCCTGTTGCAATGTATCCAGAAAAACGACCTTGAGCATTTTGTGAAAGTGATGAAGTATCTACGTTTAGTATTTTTGATGTTGAACTATAAAAATTGCCTATTGCTTCTTTATTGTATGGATCTTGATTGTAAGTTGTTGTTGGATTTCTGAATGGACCAGACTTGTGATTAGGTTTGCAAATTCTGAATCTAATTCTTTCGACACCATTTACAATTCCAACAACAGTTTCACCAATCCTAAATGCTGCAGATGCTCCAAATCCAGTAAGTTGTCTATTATTTGAAATTTCAATGAGTTTTGGAATAATGTCAATTCCACTATTACCATCTAAGAAATGATAATATCTAGTATTCGGTTTTAAGTTTGATGCATTGAACTCAACATTTCTAGATCTCATAAAGAGTTCATCAGGTGTTCCAACAACCTCGTTACGAATGGTCGTATCTACGGTATCAAATGAGAATGACCCTGTTGCAGTGCTCGAAGAGTTTGAAACACTGGTTGAAGAACTAGTTGATCTTCCAACTACTGTATCTACTGTAGATGAACTAACTAACCTTCCCCTACCTCTATTGACAGTTATTCCATCAAGTCGCGTAGTACTTGTCAAGTTTTGTCTCAGGTTTTGACTCAAATTATTAACTAAGTTTACACTTCTATTTTGAGTCCTTACTACACCCCGATCAATGTTTCTATCTGCTAATTGAACTGTTCTAGTCCAGCTATCAACTTCTGGTTGTAGTTTTATCACCCCATCATATACAACAATGTTAAATGGATTGACATTTTCAACTTTTGTTGCAAATGGTTGCTCTAACCAATTAACTTGATTATATGCAAGAGTTAGTACGTTACCAGTCTTTTGTATGTTCTCATCTAAAAGTTGAAGAGGTGGATTTGAATATTTGTCGAGAGATAAATCTAAATTCTCTGGATTTAAGTCATCTTCAGTTGCAATTAAAGATTCTAAAGAATCACTACTGATATCAGAATTTAATGTTCTAGAGTCTCCATCGACTAATGTTGTTGAGAAGAATGTGTCAAATTTTGATTCATCAGAAAAATCATCAACAAAAAATCCACTCTTGAATCTATTTCTTCCTTCGGCATCTTGAATCTGTAAAGACTGAGTATTGACTTCAAGTAAAGATAATGTTGTTACTCTTTCCAGATTTTCAACTCTATCTTCAATAAGTCCAATGTCTCTCATTGTATATCTTCTATTATCCGTTAGAATAATATTTGCATCAGAAGGATTGTATAAGTATGCTGGATATGCAATTGTTCCCAATTCCAAAAACTCACCATTTTTTGTTGGTGGCTTTGGATTTTTCGATGATAAACCTTTTTCTACAACAAAATTTCCGAGAATGTCTAAATAAATCTTGTCAATTCTAGGAAGATAAAAACTTTGGTTGATTACTGACCCCTCTTCTGGTGCCAATAATCTTAATGGGGAAGTATTAAATGCCGAAGTTCTTGAGTTGAAATCAAATGGTGATCTATCAGTTGTTACTGTAGGATCAAAAACGGACACTCTAGGTCTAAAATCTAGTGTATCAGTTGCTCTGACAGATCCTCCAATATTTGGAATATCAGTCGAAAATCTATCTTTATCGTAGCTATCAACAGTAAATACATCACCCGTATCGTTTGTTGGAACTGTATAATGGTCAAATACGACCATTAAACGTCTTGATGGATCTTGAGTATTTTTAGTTCTTACAAGTCTGGAATAATCATAATACTGATTTTTTTGACCTCTATTCAGTTTGAACTCTTGCGTTATATTGCTAAAGTTTCCATTCGTAATAGAATCTACTTCAGATGTGATTCCAGATTCTTCAAAAGTTACTGCTTCACCTATAGAAAACTTATTTTCGTTCAAATAAACAATTCCTAATTTATTTGCAGCACCAGATGAAGGAGTTGTTGTGTTATTTGTAACGACTCTGGCAACTGCATTGCTTACAGATCCTATGATGTTTTCACCAATGAGTGCATTTGATCCAACATTTGTAATAACTGGAAACTCTACTACGTCCAAAGTCGGATTTGATGTATTTAAAGATTCATATACGGCAAGAACTTTTACTACATCTGGATAGTTTAAAGAAATTTCTTCATCCTGAACCCTCAAGCCATAATATTCATTATAAGTCAATCCATCATTTTTGGAAGTTGCCGCGTTAGTGCCAGATTCTTTCAATTTGGATCCGTTCACAAATAAAACTCTGCTTCTACTGAAGTTTTTGGTTTTACTTTGAATTCCATTCTTGAGAAAAGTTACATTAACAACAGTATCGTTATTTGATTGGGCACTATCAAGATTTCTTAAGGTGATTGTATTTCCACTAAGATCAAATGAATCGGAAGTAATGGTTCCAATACCTCCACCATTATATCCAATAGAAAATCTTTCTTGATCAAAGTTTACCCAAGAGATATCAGTAACACCACTAATATCACTAGTGTTTAATGTAATAGTATTATCTGAGTTATCGACATCTTGTCCCGTAAGTTGATCAATCAAATAAAGATTGGAATTTGAGAGATCAACATCAGAAGTATTTTGTTCTGGTAATGGTGCAAATAATGTGCCAGATCCTCTTACAATAGGTGCACCTAAGAATCCGTTAACTTGAATATCTGATGTTGGAAGTGCTCCATTGAAAACTCCTGATACACTAGATATTGCAGAAACCTCAAATGACAATAAATCTGATGCGATACTGGATATTCTATTGTAAGATTCTAAAGAAGATCCTGATTGTTGATATCTAATAACTGTATCTGTTCTAAGACCTACGAAAGTACGTCCAGGAGACGTTACTGTCGAAATTCCACCACCAGCAGCAGTAATGACTAACTGAGAAACTGCTCCGGGAAAATCAAACTTATCTAAAATAGAGTCTGCTTTGAAATCATTAGTTCCACTGAAAGGAGTGGTTTGTTTTACAGACTTTATATTCTGAGTATTGTATGCACGAACTTCGGTTACAGATCTTGATGATTCTACACCATTGATGATTAAAGTTTCACCCTTTGCGAAAGTTCCTGAGGTCTGTCTTAAGAAAACAATATTGGACGATCCGTCTGCAGTAGCAAATCCTGTTGCACCAGTGCTCTTTCCTTTAACAAAATATGATTGCTTAATCTGTGATGTAGTTACTGCTTGATTTAATGTAAGTTTTGTGTATGTTTGAATATCATAAAGTCTCAAATCCCAACTTGTGGTTGCATCTGCATATGCAGAATCTGTTAAATTGAAAGAGTAAACTCTTGCCTCACCAATTTGCTCTCCAACACATCCAAACTGCGCGTACAGTGAGATTGTTTCTCTTACTTTTGCTACACCAGTTACATTATTGACTCTTAAAATATTTCCCATTTCAAATGGGACTGTTACGTTTTTAATATCTTCAGTATCTCTTGGTTTTTCTACATCAATGATCGATGTTGATGTTTTTTCAATATCATATCCTTTTACATATGCTTTACCTGGAGATATTTTCAGAGATATAAGATTATCGGATGGAATGTTTCCTTGATCCGTTTGCTCATTAGCAAAGAAGGAACCATCATTTCCTAGTAGATTATTTAAAGATTCTTCTAAATTTAAATCAAAAGGTCTTACAGTATAATCTCCAGATTCATCAAAAGTTCTTTCTGCAAGATAATCTCGGATTTTATTATATTCAGTTTTTGTTGTTATCTTTTTAACTCTTCCATTTTTTAATCTAAGTAACTCTACAAAATCAGTATCATTCGTATCTGTTAATGATTTTTTTGTGAGAGTTAGAGATATTTTTAATCTATCGGCACCTGGTGATGCATAGTTTGAAAATCCTCTTGCATTATCATATAATGATTCGTCTTCTTTTGCATTAACAATAGATTCGGTTATCTTTAATCCAACTCTATATGATGGGGTATTTGTATACTCATCTAAAAGAATTGTTTGATCCGAAACACTTACAAAATATCCCCTTATAAAATAAACTCCATCACCAATTGATGCTGCTGATCCAATGGCAGTTGCATTTGCACTGATTAAGGATCCAAAAGGAGTTCCTGCATTTATAGTCGTATTTCCATACACAACGTTCTCTGTTGCGGACAATAATTCTCCATCTGCAAATTCAGAGAACTCGAAGTTCAAATCAGATTCAAGATATTTTACATATAATGTAATATCATTTATATTATCATTTTCCGTTGGCAGAACTACTTTCTGAACTTTTGCAGTAATTCCAGTAACTTGCCCCTGTATCGTTTTTCCGACAAACTTATCAATATATAATGATATGTCAACTCCAAATTGAGTAGAATTTAGTTTAACCGCATAAAACTGCCCATCATATGTTATGTTTCCAGGGATAACCATTGATCCCTCTTTAAACATATGACTTCCAAAATCTTCAATCTGATTTTGAAGTATTGATTGTAAAGTTGTCAGTTCTCTAGACTGAACAGGATATCCTGGTTTAAATAAAACTTTTAGAAAGTTTTTTGCTGAATCAAAATCGTCATAATATGGGCTGATATTTAAGTTTGTTTTTTGCGACATTTTTCTTTAGAATTCCAGAATAATTTTGATGTCTTCTTTTTGTCTAGAGTCTCTTTCTACAAGAGAACGATTGTCAATGTAGATAATATCTCCTGTGTTTTTATTTATCTCTGGATCTGCAATCCCTCCAGAGAAAGTTACACCCAAACTAACTTGTTTAGATCCAATCGTTGTCGTAATTCCACTAAAATTAATATCAACCGATCCTGAAATAGGAGATATTGTTGTAGTAGTTGATGCAAAACTGACAACATTTGCCTTTGAGGTAACATCATTTCTATCAGTTTGATCACGACCATTGGCAAAATTTAAAGATCTGTCTTGATAATATTTTAATACTCTTGTATCGATATCATATGATGCAATATATCCTCTCGCAGTTCCACTTGAAGTAGATTGAGTTATTGCCGTACCAACAACAGGAGTTCCACTAAAATCTGAAGTTAACTTGATGGCGCCTAAAGATGAATATTCGTTACCAGTAAAAGTCGTTTTTGAATTATATTTTTCGGGATTTTTTATAATTCCAACTTGAGAAAATTTAGTATCCGTTGGAAAGTCTTTGGTAGAATCGTCAAATCTGGAATAAACCAAAACCTTATCTGCACCCAATTCAGTATAAATGTCATACCCGTGACCTCTAGATGGTGGAATAATTGGAATCAATTTTGCTACATTACTGCCCAGAGAATCACTCGACGAATGTCCAAAATCAACAATTCCAAAAGTATACCCACTACCACCAGAAACTACTGTTGCTTTTGTAATCTGATTTGAAGTATTGACCTCAATATTAACTTTTGCTCCAGTCCCGTCACCCTTGATATCATAAGTTCCTGCTTTATAAATTCCACTCCCACCATCTGCAATATATACAACTTTTATTTGATTATTATTTACAGTCGAATCACCCGCCTCTCTTACACTTTGAATTTGGAAGTCGGTAGATGTTGACCAATTGTTTGGGAGAACAACATATTCGGTAGAGTCGAACTTTATAATATCACTTGGAGAAATGGTAAACAAATATTTCCAAATATATCCATCACCACTTGTTCCAGCAGCAGATGGTTCCAAATCTGTAAATGTTGGCTCATCCTGAGATGTATTTCCAGTCAGATTCGATGACCCTCCAATGTCTCCATGCGATCCATTATAAAGGCATACATAAACTCTAAAGTCACTATTTACAACATAATAGTTTGTATCATAAAGTCTTGCACTTCCCGAATTTGGAGTTTGATTGGCAACACTATAGTCATGTCGATACATGTCGTATCTAGTGTTTGCAGTCCAAGTAACTTTTTTTACAACTCTTCTAATATTTGAACTGTTTAGTTTTTTGCCAAACAAAGCAGTATTTCTGTAATGACTCAAATATTGTTGATTATCAATAGGACTAGGTGGATTAGATGGAGTATTGCTCCATGAATCTGATCTACCAAATCCAACAGAAGTTGGTCCAGGATTTGATAACCCTAGAAATACATAATATGAATTATTAGCATCCAATACAGAATCTACAAAATTATTGGCATTCGCAATTCTAAATTGGTCTGTTACTATAGCAGCCATATTACACAGTTTTTTAGATATTTATATTGTTTAGTTGAGTGTTTCTGGAAGTGCTCCAGTTTTTCTAAGACCCTCACCCCTTCTTTGAATTGTTGGGAATGTGGATAAACCAACATCAACAGTTTTTCCAGTAACTCCAATAGAAATAGGAGATGATGATCTAGTAATCGATGTAAACAATCCCCAAGAGAATTCTCCAACAATATCTCCACTAGTAGAAAGACCTGTCGTATTAGTTCCGGAATCAATATTGCATGTGACAATTCCTACTGTCCCATCGACAGTTATTGCACCAACATAATAGATATTGTCTAAGAATGTTGTTCCAATGCCAACTATAGCGCTATCAGAACTATCAACTGATGTCACACCCGATCCAACCTTAGTGTTCTTAACAAATATTGGATATCCAACTTTCAAATCATTGCCAAATGCTGTTGGAGATCTATCGAGGAAGAACTTGATTCCTAATGAATGTCCACCTGTTCCTGTAGTAGTTTCAATAGATGTTATTATTCCAGAGAAACCAGAAACAATTTGAATACCTCCCAAGTTTTCATAATTTGGACTAGGTAAAGGAACGATAGTTTTTGGTGCAACAGTGTATCCAAATCCTGGATTTGTAATATTGATTGGAGTGGTTAAAGATCCACCACTCCCAACTGTTACGGTTGCAGTGGCAGTTGTTCCGAATCCAACACCAACACGTAAAGGATTTTGGAACTTAACATTAACAGTGGATCCAGTGTATCCACTTCCACCATTAACAATACTAAGAGAACTGATAGTTCCACCTGCACCAATAGTTGCAGTAATATTTGCTGGTGAAGGATCTTCTTTGCCATCAACAACAATACCTTTCAATGAATTGTATGGTCCAGCACCAAGATTATATGTGAAATCACTTACATCATCAACAAAAATTCTAGAATCTGAAGTTGAAACATCTTTAATAATTTTTGCAGTCGGATATACTTGAGAAATTGTAGATTGTCTCGTCTTGTAGACAAACTCACCATTAATTACTCTATCGGTTTTTTGTTTTGTCCATGACATGGGTTTGTCATTGACTTCATCAACTCCTTGATCAGTATATAAATTTGTTTCAAACTTATCTGAGAAAGAGACATCAAAAATAGTTCTTTGATCTTGAGTAACTGTTCCAGAAATAGTATCATTTTTAAATACTTGAACATTATCACCTCTTTCCAAAGTTGGAATAACATTTTCTACTTGTATATCATCTAAACCTCTTGTCCCTCTATAGAAGAAAATGTCAATATTATCACTTGGTTTTGGTGCAACACTGAATGCGAATGATGTACCACCATCAAAAGTATATGCATCTCCAGGACTTTGAAGAACTCCATTGATGAATATTAATAATACATTTTGAAGATCTATAGTAGAATCTTCTGGTTTTTCGAAACTAAGAATTGATCCATTATAGAATAGTGGGAATCTGATTCTTATTCCATCCTGATAGTTTTTAATAGAATCAATGAAGTCAAGTTCTCCAAACTGCCATGCTCCAAAATTATCAGTAAATGTCTCCAATACAGTTATTTCAAAATCAGATAGTGGAGATGCTAATCCAGCAGCAGTGACTAATCCAACTGGTTTGAATACGTCACCTTTTCTGAATGCATATCCAGATCTTGCAATAGAGAAACTATTAACAGCAAAGTATGTTGATCCAACACCTACTGTTGAACTTGCACCAACATTGACATTAAGCAATAATCCAGTTCCAGTATCAGTTGTTGCACCCACACCTATTCTAGAGACACCGGTTATTTCAAGGTTTTCATATGAAGGTTCTGAAACAAATATTTCTGGATTATTATATCCACTTCCACCATCATTGATAGTGAACACCAATGTTCCACCTGCACCTACTGTAGCACTAATATCTGCTACATTTCCACTATGACCATTTTCATAAACACTGATACCTATTGATACAATTCCATTGTATCCAGATCCAAAGGTTCCTCCAGTAATTCCAGTATTTAATCCAACAATAACACCAGCAGAAACTACTGCAGTGACTGCGGCACCAGCAAGAGGTGCATACCCAAGTCCACCAGTCGATCCAAGAGAAATAATAATACCACCTCTAGGAATTTGGTTTTGATTTACATCGGATTCCGAAATCAAAATACTATTTGGATCTGCTATATCTGTTCTAATACCACTGAATACGATAGAAGATATTCCTGTAGGAGAGGTTTGCTCAATAATTCTGAAATTTCTTGATGGATTATTTTGAGTTGTTGGAGTTTGGAATATTCCATTGATAAACACTACTCCATTTCCACCAGTAGTTCCAATACCAGCAGTATTTGCTCCACCAACAGTTAATGTAAATGTTCTACCAATTCCACTAAATTGGTCAGAAACATCATCATAAACTTGGTTTGTAGTGTAATCACTCCTAAGGAACACTCTGCCAGTAAAGTCGGAAGTTTCAAACTTTAAGTTGCTACTATCTCTAGTAATACTTGAATTACCTCTCGGTGCTTTTGTAAAGAAAATGCTATCTCCAACAATATTGTAAGATCCTTTGTATATTCTAGTCGATGTCGAATCAGTATGTGATGTTGCAGAAGATCCTACGTGACCTCTCTCAACCTGAACTAATTTTTCAGTTCCTGTATTGGTAATAGGTCCAATATTTGTTGTTCCAAATCCAACATTAACAACTTTCATATATTCATCATCTATTTTCAATATATCAAGAGGAACTATAGTTGTGATTCCACTTAAAGCAAATGTTGTTGCTGAGGTTGTGATTCCACCACCATTTCCACTTAATGTTTGAGAGATTTTTGTGAATGTAATTGGGTATTGTGCAACATTATCAAGGGTAATAATAGTTTTTTCATTTCTCTTTGCCATTGCAAATTGATGAGCATTTCCTTCACCTAAAGATGTAAATGTTACTGCTGTTCCTGATTTTGTTGTTGATATTGAGAACTCGTTATCGTTATTATTAACAATAGCAAATACTTGTGTTGGCAGTTCTGCAATAACAGATCCATTCTTATACATCATTGGAGTTGATCCAACACCGACAAATGTTGATCCTGGAGTATAAACTAATTCTTCACCATTACTGAAGAAATGATTATTAATCGAAAATACTCCTGTCGATTGATTGAGAATATTTGTATTTGCTGGATCAAATGTTTTGGCAAAAATTGGAGTATTGTTTGATCTAAGTACAAAGTCTTCTTTATTAATTCTATCTCCGTTGATTGCAAGATATTGAGAAGTATTTACAGTTTCTACAGAATTTCCATACAAAAGATCTGGTGCTTGATTTACAAAATCGACAGTCGTATAAAGACACTCGCTGAAAGAGTGAATTTGAACATTGCCAGTAAAACTTGCATCTGGATAGAACTTAATTAAAACATTATCTCCAGAATATTCTCCACCAAAGGTTCCTATTCCCGTTGTACTTCCAACTGAAAGGATTGAAGATTGTTGAATATAGATGTCAGTTTTGTCCTGAACCATCATAATTTGGTGAATTGATTTTGTAGATCCAATACTAACTTCAACTAAAGATTTCGATGCATCAAAAATATTTTTATCCAATGTTAAAAATGTCGTTACACCAGTTCCTCCAGCAAAATCGGATTGATAAATTGCAGATCTTTCATTACCCACTGGTTGATTTGTTAAAATATATCTGTAAGTCCCAACACCAACGGCAGTTGTTCCAAATCCAACAATTCTAGTTTTTACAACAACATCTTCATTGGAATCATTGTTGAAAGTTAAATTGACTATTCCAGAATTGATATTTGCCCCAAATGATCCGATTAATCCACTAGATGTTGAAAAATCTCCAGTATCAAAATAGAAATCTGCAATATTTGTATTTGTTCCATCATGAGTTAAATATAACTCAACAAAATTCATCTCATTGCTTACTTCTTTGTAAACCTGTGCATTAACGTGTAATGAAGTAAACTTATCAGTTGCAACTCCAATAATAGTTGAAGTAATTCCGATAATAACCTCTTGACTACGAGAAGTTAGATCAACAAATCCAACTGATTTTGTTCCTACCCCAACAACTTGATTATCAAACTTTTTGTAGATATACTTGATATCATATTCAATATTAAATGGATCTTCCGGAGTAAATCTGAGATAGTTGTTTCCAAATTCATCACTTTCTACTGAGAAATCTCCATATTGCTCCCCATCCTGTGTGGTAAATCCGGATCCAACATTTACCAAAGACTGTTTTTCTAAGATTGCAATATTTTTATTAGTATCATTCTTCAATAAAACCAGATTTGTAAGTTGAACCTGATTTTCGTTACTTACATCAGAAACTTTAAACAAATAATTATTATATGATCCAACATCATTTAGATCTAATATATCTTTATAAACAAATGGTTCGGATTCAAAAGCACTAAATTGATCTTGAATATTGTCAATTTTTAAAACAATATTAGATCTGGACTCATTATAATTTGTGAGTTTTTTGTTTGATAATTTTAAGAATTTTGATCTTTCATTGACCAAATCAATATCTTTCACAAAATCAAAGTTATTAATGGTATCCACTCTTTTTTCATCAATATAATCTCTTACGATTGTCGTATTGTCTGAGAAACTAGAGATTCCAATCTTATCATCTTCATCGGATATTACTTCTGTATCTGAGAAATTTTTAGTTCCAACTGAGTGAACCAAACTATTAACTGGTGTCCTAATGTCTTTCCATTGTTGATTACTCTTAATAGAGTAAGAAAGATTTTGATAATAATCATTATCTGCAAGAACCTGATAATCTTCACTCAATTTTCCAGTTTCAGTATCCCAACCTTCGTCTTTTCTATTGGAGAACTGAATCTCATACATTCCATTATATTTGACCAAAGATTCGATAGTTGCAATATTTCCAGATGTTTTTCCCTCAATTATCTCATTAGTAGATAGATCATAAGATCCAAATACTTTAAGAGACCCAGTATCATCATATCCAGTGACTTCTAAATCTCTCTCTATACCATTACTAATAATCTTTTCTCCAACTTCAAACGCAGATGGTTTTAATGAAATTGTAAACGTTGGATAATTGTCTTTAGATATGATTGTACCAAAAGAATCTTGAATTGTTTTTGCAATTCCAGTATTAGTTCCTAAACCGGCAATACTAACGGTAACTTGATCATCAGTTAATCCGGGTGTAAATTTATTTTCATATTTTGTGACCGTAAAGAACTTATATCCATAGTCACTAGAATTGAATCCATCTCCAGAAGCACTATACTTTTGAATACCTTCAAGGAAGACCTCATCATTCACTGCAAATGCATCTGTAGAGAATCCTGCAGATGGTGTTGTGAGAATGCAAGTAAAGATTCCAGTATTTGATGATTGGACCTGTTTTATACTAATGCCATTGGTATTATTGACAGTAAAAAGTTCTGCCGATTGATCTGAAATTCCTTTTGGTGGGACATCAATATTCAAACTTGTAATTGAGTTGGCTGTCAATATTGGTTTTATCAATCCATTATCCAATACAGTTCTTGTGTTGTTGTTGACAACAACTACTTGAGGTTCTGAAATATATCCATATCCACCGGATGTTATGGTAACAATACCAATCGTATTTGAATCCTTTAACTTAATATTTGGAGATATGAAAGCTTCTGGTTGTAATGTTTTATCGGATGAATACTCAAATCCCTCATTTATAATTTTGGTTTCTATAATGTTTCCAATTTCATCAGAATTGAGGGAAACAAACAGATTCTCTCCATTTGTTGAAGTTACATTTGATAAGGAGGGTAGTTTTTTGTATTCAGATCCACCGGATAGAAGTTTTACTTTATTTGCTGGTCCTGATGCTGATAGAGAAGTAGTTGTATATTCTAACTTATCGCACTCTGCAGATGAATATGATAATTTTTCCGGTTTTTGTTGTAATGAAACTTGGAATGTGGTAGTTCCTACACCAGAGATTGTATAAGTCTGATTGTAAATACTATTGACAAATTCAATCTCGGAAAAATTATTTACATCTTTATCGGATGTGCTAATATATCCTGCCCTTTCTAATGAATAGTAAAGTTTTTCTGGGAATCCCACAGATGAATGATTGATTGTATAAGTCGCACCCGGTTGACCTGTAGTACCAACACCAATCGTGTTAAAAGTGGACGTAGATCCTGTGGATACAAATTCATTATTAAAATCTTGATCGTAGTAAACCTTAAATGCATATCCATTTAAAGAGGAATCTGATAAATCAAATACAAGATTATTATTTACAATAGATTCTATTTTTGGATTGATTGGAGAAATAGTTTGAGATGATCCGCCAGTTCCGGCAATACTTACCACTACCGGTGGATTTTGTTTGGAATTAATGAGGGTTTCGCTTAACTTAATAGTGTTTGAATCTACTCTATAAACAAAGTAAGAACCAGTGCTTAAACCAGAAGCAACAGTATTTGCTTCATAATAAATCTTATCTCCCGTTTTCAAATCATGGGAACTAATAGTAATCTCATTAGTTAATGTATTGACACCTATAGATGTAAATCCTATAGGATTAATTTGAAGATTTCCTGTAACTGAATTTCTGTTTACTCTAATAGCAGTTGAAGTTCCTATTCCAACAGAAAGATTCGGTTTGACATTTAAAGTGATTGAATCACCAGCAGTTAATCCATGCGTTGTTGATATTGAAACAGTCGATAAAATCTTTTCAACTTTTCCTACTTTTTGTTCGAGATTACTTTCGAAGTAATAATCATCCGCATTGTCACCATTTGTTATGAAAAATACTTCATTGGATGTAAGGGAGGTTTTTATACCAATCGTACTTGGTGACTTATTAACAGCATATACTGTGGTTGGAAGATTAAATGGTGTTCCTGTTGGAGAAGTAGAAATTGAAATATGACTATTACCGTTTCTACTATATGTTAATTTTTGATTGGTTTTGAATGGATGATCCTCTAAACTAATTCTTTGAGTGGGAATGGATCCCGTTATTGTTTCTTGTCCAAATGAATAGGAAACCTCATGTCCAGTTCCGGCAGTTGTGCCCAATCCAACAGATTCTCTAGGGTTAAAATAAATCTTATCATTAACTTTTGACTTAAAATAATCTAGTTGCTGATCAATAGTAAAGGTTTTTGTTTTAGCCGTTATTGCCACACCGACATTATGTGTAGTTCCGGGAAGACCTCTCTTTACTCTGAGAACATTTTTATTTGAATATACATTAAGAACTTCAATAGTCTCTGTCCCAATCCCAATTGTACTACCAACAGAAATACCAGATGGAACTTGCGTCACATAGATTTCTGTTGTTGCAGCACCGGTTCCTGCAATCTCTGTAGTTATTCCTATAGTTGGAATACTTGAAACATCAATTTGAAAATAACCATTTAATGAAGATAGTGTAGATGTGGAGAATCCGGATATTGAAACGTAATCATTATCTCCAAATACGTGGAAAGGTTCTATAGTTACGTTTACCTTCCCGTCCTTTCTCCAAGTAAATAAGGCATTGTTATATGATTGATATATTGTATCAACTCTATTAATAGTTTTTCCTTTTAACTCTGAAATTTCTGCAGAAATTCCACCACCATTTGTGTTACTATTGTCAAAGTTTAAAGAATCATTTACTTTAAAATTGTCTCCAGGATTTACAATGTCTATAGATTTAATAGATCCTTCTTGAACAGACTCGATGGATATTTTTTGTCTTCTAATTTCATTACTTTCTATGATAAAATCATTATCGGCATTTGGTTCTGAAATCTTATATGGAAGAGTGTTTCTAGAAAGTGACGAGTTATTAAAATCAAATGTTTGATTTAATGTGGGATTTTCACTTAAAGTATTTGATCTAAAAGTGTCTCCAATAAAATATGGGAATTGTGGTTTTCCTGATACTGGATTTATTGATGCGTAGTATGCATATACACCATTCGGAAAATCTTCGGTTTTTGCAAATCTTCCATTATTTCTATCAAGATCTCCACTTCCATTTTCATATCTATAGTCTTCGACGAAAAATCCTAGAGGGAAGTTGGATGTTGATGGTCTGTCATAAACATTAGATGTGTTTTTAACATAACTAGAAGTCATCGTTTTGATACCAGAGTTTATATTTTCTGGATCTGGGGATGAATATGACCCATAGATTGGATTTCCATCATATGCCCATCCGATGATTCCGGAAATGTCTGATCCATCATCTTGGAAAGATGACCTCAATGTATCAAAATATCCGGATACAGAATATGATAACTCATCATCAACGTCTCTTAAAATTTCAGTTTGTTGTGTCGAAAGTTTTTCAACTTGATTAACGGACAAAGATCTAATAGAACAATCAAATATTTGATCCTTTCCACTTGGAATGACTTCAATAGTGCTAGAAGTTGAATATCCAATACCTGCATTAATTATTCTTAGTTCAGAAACTTTGCCGTCAGAAATTATTGCTCTTAATTTAGCACCCGTTCCAGATCCAGTTGGATCACTAACAATAACATCAGGAATTGAAAAATAATCAAATCCACCGAATTGAAGATTAACTTCATTTACTGATCCATTAACTATGATTGGAGAGAACTGTGCATCTCTGCCATTTTTAATTGTTAATGATGGTTTCTTTTGAAGATTTAAAATATTGGATCCATATCTTGTTCCTGGTTCATAAAGATATACTTGTTTGATTGATCCTTTGATAACAGGTGTCAAAGTTACAGACTGTATTTGAGTAGTTGTCCCAAGTCCAACTACTGTAACTTCAGCCGATGCCCGAATATCGGGATACTTAAATTGCTGAAAACCTGTCCCTGTTGAAGACAACTTTACAAAGTTTTTCTGCTCATAATTTGTGAGGTTAGTACCACCAACACCCGCATCACAAACTCTGAACGAATTATTGTTTTCTTTTAAGATATAGTATTGATTGGTTGTAGTTAAACCAGAAATATTTTGTGGCTGTGTGGATCCTAGTCCAACAACTGATGCATACTCTACGATTTCACCACTAGAAAAACCATGATTAGTAAAGTTAATCAAACTTTGTGATGTGGAAATTCCTGATGGTTTTACCAAAAGTTTTCTATTTGTGAATGTTCCACCATCAATAACCTTTATTTCCGAAATAGTTTTCTTTGCAGTTCCGGTTAAAAATTTGTGAGTTCCACTTAGAGAAGTAGTTCCAAAAGAAATAACATTTGCATTGGATTGATAATCATCAAAAGTATTGAACAGTTGAACAGTAGTATTATTATCAATCTTCACAAAATAATTTTTATTATCAACTAATGCAGATACTCCTAGACCGATACTGATATTTTCATTTCCGTTATTTCTATAAGTAACTTCTTCACCATTTGTTAAGTTATGATCACTTAAAAATGTAAGTTGTGATGTAGTAGTACTTATTCCCCCACCTTCAGTAGTTGCTCTACCGTCGAATAATATCTCTCTTCTCTTTACAACTGTTACTGGTTCAAAAGAACCACCAGATCCATTTCCACCAGTAACATTGACTGACAATACTTCTTTGATATTAAAATCTTGCTTATCAACAAAAATTTCTTGTACAGAACCACTTATCACTGGTTGAACCAATGCGGTTGTTCCCAACCCTGCAGAAACCACTATTTTTGGTGGATTGATTACATCAAAACCAGATCCTCCATTCAAAATATTTACATTTTCAATAGGACCAGAATAAATCTTATCAAAAGTTTTATAGTTGGAAATTTCAACCCCATTAATCAGCATTCCAGTTGTTCCTGGAATTGTTTTTTCTCCGGTTCCGTTTTTAATATTTGGATTTAGAGTAAACTTCTTTAAAACTTTTTGTGGATTTATTGTTCTCGATTTTTGAGAATATAAAACAAAACTATGTGTTTCGAGTGGTATTGTTGAAGACTCAAACTGAACAGCATTGGAATCAGAGTCTAAAAATGAGTTTGAAGTAAAAAGTTTTATCTTTTTGGGGTTTGATAAAACTTTAACATAGTAAGAACCTTCAGATAATCCGCTGAGAGGGGTTCCAGATGCCGTGTATTGGATTTTTTCTCCACTTATGAAGGGAACATTGGTATCAAATAAAATGGAGGTATACAAACCCGTTGCGGGATCTAAATCGGATAAACTTCCAGAAGTTGCAGAAATTGATGCAGAATTTAAAGTCTTTGTTATTTTGTAAGTATATGTATTTCCAAATCCATTCCCCCAAGAAGGCAAAGAATTTGATGCGACATACGCATAATCATCATTATCTAAGTATAGATTTTGAACATCCGAAATAATGCTATCATTTCCATATTTAAATGAAATGGAAGAACTATTTGCTTTATTAATTTTTCTTCTTATCTTATAGTTTTTACTTGCAACTGGAGTAAATCCAGTTAAGTTTCCTATAGATAATGATTTTGACTGAAAGGGTATATTTGCATCAATATAAGGTTTAGATGAAGATTCTGTTGGAAACACAACAGTGTTTGTCGTTTCATCTATAAACTCTACAAGATCTCCTTTTTTAAATTGAGATTTATCTACCGATGTTTTTAATAAAACCGATGCTCCATCAAAAGAATCAATACTGACAGAAGAGCTAGTGTTATAAATCCAAGAGTTTGCAAAAATTTCTTTATATGTTTTATTTTGCTCCGGATTTTTAACTAATGTGCCAACATTTTTAACAGTTATTATATCACCTTCACTAACAGAAATCGTTTTTGACTTTTGTACAAAATCAGATAAAACACCTGTAAGTCTTAAGACAACCTTTTTTGAAATATCTCCATCTTCATATGAAAAATAAGTATCATCCGAATGAATATTATCGGTAGCAATAATATCACTAGTAACTCCAGAACATCCCAAAAACTGATTAATACTCTTATCAGAATATTCGATAATATTTGATCCAGAATATAATATTCCAGTTTGTCCAAATCCAATTGTAGAATCTACTGATATTACTGATGATCCTACACTCACACTCTCTAAAACTTTTGAACTGGGTGTAACTGCAAAATTTCCTTGAACACTACTATTGTCATCATATCCAACAAATAATCCAATCTTAAAATATTGTTTTTGATTTCTTGTAAATGCTTCAACAGATGATATTGATGCATTAGTGGCATCATCTGTTGTTTTTGTTAATGTTTGCCCAACTATTTTTAATGGATTTCCAGAAATTACTTCAGCAACACATATTTCTCTTCTGATAAATTGTGCATCAGATGGTTTAATCAGATAATTTTCAAGATTAATAATCTTTGGAGTCTCTCCATATAATACGTTGAATAAGATTCTAAATGAATCATCCGTTCCCTTTGTCTCATAAAAAGATCTTGCTTCTTTGATAAAGTTTCCGGCATTGATTCTTGAATCAAAAACTCTATCTTCGAATCCTGGAGTATATGTAAATTTCAGTTTTTTGTAGAATTCTTTTAGAAATAGTGAACTCAGATTCTGTATCTTTGCATTACTACTGTGAGATTCTGCGGTTGATGTGGAGAAGACTAACTCTTCTTCATTCAAATCCGTATGATAACTAGTAATACCTGAGAAACCCCGAACACAACCAGTAAAAGTGTTTGTTGTAATACCAGTATATGTTATAATCTCACTATCTATTTTTAAAAGACCATATTGATTGGGAAATCCTCTTGTGTTTGAAACAGTAATAGTAGTGTCACTTGCACTAATATTGGAGGAAAGTGTAGTAAATCCAACAACCACATCTGGGGTGAGGTTATCTACTTTTAAATATTCATCTAAATTTTCTACAATATCAACAGGTCCGCCTTGATATTCTTGAGAAATGTAATATTGCTTTAAAAAATCTACTGCCTTTGGACTTTCATCCAAGACAAATTCTGGTAACTGATTGGAAATTATGTCCTGAATCTTTACTCTAGATTCAATCCCAGTCTGTATCATACTACTCTCTGATTAAACTTCCGTTTGAATAACTTGATGTGTAAAAATCTCTGTTGAAAACAGTTCCAGATATTTCATCACCAGAT
>Ga0255751_10000829_pt1 | contig 29067 bp, 57 predicted proteins | sample 071ome_20_FD_179951 | JGI IMG/M metagenome (GOLD analysis project Ga0255751, IMG submission 179951) | Coastal salt marsh microbial communities from the Groves Creek Marsh, Skidaway Island, Georgia - 071412BT metaG (version 2) | ecosystem: Environmental > Aquatic > Marine > Intertidal zone >... | reverse complement strand
GAGACTACTTACCTCCACACCCCTAGAACCATCGTTACATTCCTCACCCGACAATCTTACTGGTTTTGGCGATATCGCCTCACATGCGGTTTACGTTCAGTAACTTCCTTTTGCTTCTAGCACATTCGGATTCGTCCTTGGCCTTCGGACTTATCGGATGTGGAGGAAAGTAGTCTCCTTATGCTACTAATTCACGAATCATTTTGTTTAACACTTTAAGCTGGTCCTGTTCAGGATAGCGATAAAATGTTGGTGAAACACGGACACCATTTTCACCTAAGAACTCGATTAATTCTTGAATTTGAGATTTGATAGTCATATAAGATACTCCATTAATTAACTGATAAACTAATCTACCACAGTTTTTCTCAAAAGTAAAGGAAATAGTTTCGTTTAAAATCAATGGCTTACGCTAAGTTGTTGAAAACAAACAAAACTTTTTTCACTTATAATACTCGTCAAACACTCCATACATTCTTAGCTTTACATTCTTAATATGGCTACACGCTACACGCGGATTCTTTTTACATGTACAGCTAAAGCCTTCGTCATGCATTGTAACCACACCTTTGCTGTAGATCCATTCAGTACCTACAGCCCAGTGATTCTGTGTATTCATTCCACCAGCAGAAAATATAGTCATTACAGTATCTCCTCGCGCCGCAGGCGCGTCGCACGGTTAATCCCAGTCATTATCGAAACGAGTTGTTTCGAACATAGTTTCGCCATAGTATTGCTTAGCATATTTTGAAGCATCAGTCCACTGGTAAATATTAGACTCCTTAGGAATATCCATGAATGAACGATCGACCTTAGGTGCTTTTGCACGGACCTTACGAGTTTTAGCTTTGACAGCCGCGAGTTTTTTATTACGCTCCGCGATCTTTTTGATAAGTGCGATGCGTTCGTCATATGTAGTTGCGATAGTCATAATATACTCCTTGATTTGATAGAACTAATCTACCACAGTTTAAACCGATTGTACACCTTTTTGTTTCGTTTAAAATCAATACCTTACGTTTTTTTCTCGTAGTCATATAATTGTCTTTCGAGAACATATACTCCTTCGGGTAACTGCCATGCTTTCATAAGCTTGAGATACATTTCAGAAGTTAACGTAATGACGTCGAATCGCTGCGTCTTCTCATTCCATTGACGAAAATGACAGTAATCATCATAAAGAATAGCACCGACGTCTTCTAACTCTCCGGTGTCATCCATGATATTAATAAAGGTCTCATCATCGTCGAATTCTATTGTAATCATTGCCGCATCCTATATTGGTGAATGAGAGTTTCACCAGCCACGATACGTCTGTATAGTTCTGGTACAGAGATTCCGTGGTACTCCGCTACTCTCGTATATAGATTATCTATTACCATTCTTTCTTATCTCCACGTTCTTCATTATAATCATAGCCAGCATGATACTCTTCGATCGCTTCCATCGACATACCGTACTGTGGAACTAGAGTAGAAGTCCCAGTTCCGCCAGTGTAAAAATGAGGCTTCCGAGGACGACCGTAGTAGCTATCAGCCGCTCCCCGGTCGAAAGGTCCGCCATGACGTGCATCATATGTTTCATCATTATACTTCACCTTCTGCATTGTAATCCTCCTTGATAGCATCGAATAGTTCTTTTGGAATAACACCTAGTCCGATCTCACGACGAGGAGCACAGTAGTCCTCGTATGTTTCATAGTAGATGACTTCTCTTAGATTATTCATGAGGCATCTCCATTCCAGTAAAACCTTCTTGAGTCCAGCCACGAGCGACAGCATGAGCTGCGATCATATGAACATAGTCCATCTGTGGCCAATGGCCTTCCTTCTCAGCCCATTTCTTCATATCAGACTGAACCATGATAGACTGCTCGCCTTGTGCTGGCAAAGCATTGATATGATCTACTTCTTCTAAAATAAGGTCTGTTGAATTTGGCATACTCATTACACTACCTCCTTGAAGCCAACCATGCTGACTTCATACATTTTTCCATCTACTTCCATACGATCAAATACTGAAGTAGAACGAAGACCCAGACCGTCTGCCCGATGATCTAACACTGTCACATCATCATTAGCATCCTCACCGATCTTGTTTGACCAGCTACCCATAACATTGTTTGTCCAACGGAAAGCATACTCCAACCAATCAGTTGTGTTATGTCCATCTGGTACATTGACCTCAGCAACTGGCTTATAAGCACGAATGTCGCCTGAGATTTCGTTGCGGATTGCGTGTAGAACAGTGATTTTCATAACTAGTACTCCTTTATCTGATATAACTAATCTACCATAGTTCATACCGATTGTAAAGGAAAAAGTGCAACGAAAAACCTATTGAAAACAAAGGCTTACGTTTTTTATTTTCCTTTACTATCAATAGGTTAGTCAGTATATACAGATGGTACAGCAGAAGCATCCCATACCCATTCTCTATAGGTGGGATCTCCGTATACAACTACATCGCTGGGACCGACCTCTGTATCTACACGAGCATCGTTCCATCTGTGGTAATAAGCAGGACCTCCGAATACTCTCCGAGCTCTTTCGTAAGTCGCATAATCCATACCTACATAGTGTACTACTTTATTCATTCCGACGAACCTCTCGATACCATTTTTTTCCTGTGAAAAAATTTTTCTAGAACACTTCCGAAAACAAAGGTCCCCGTCTAAAGTGGCAGTGCCAGTGGCCTCTAAATAATACTATTTAAAAGCCCCTTTTGTCAGGCCACCTACTTAAGCTGCTCTTCCTAAGAAACGGTGACTACGTCATCACGGTTCTTTTCTAGATTAATAGTGCGGATGGTACTCCACATCCATAGACCACGATCATCTACCTCGTGATATAACTGTCTATGGCGGATGTCTGCCTCTTTGCCAGTACGGAAGACCTCGTTGAAGAAGTCTCCCTTTGCGTTTGAGGCTGATACTTGATAACGATATTCCATAATATAATAGCTCCTTGCTTTAAGCTGATGCTTTCACTCTTTCATTCAAGTCTTCGATCTGACGGTCAATTGTCATCTCAGCGTTTACTGTTGAGTCGACTTCCCGCTCTTCTAATACCTTCTGCAGTTTGCGAATAAGGTACTGTTTATTTTCTGACATTATGCTACTCCTTCTAAGTTGTCTGCCAATACATCAAAACACTCAATGATATAGTCTGAGCTATACCAAACTTTCAGGTCAAAGAACATGTCTGCCTCGACGTTATTCCAAAAGTCTGTAGTACCAAAGCCTTGTTCGATATTCTCAGGCTGGTTAACAGCACGGTTAAAGCAGTCGATTACGTCTTGTTTGATTGCTGAGCCATTTGGTAGTAACATAATATTTATCCTTTATCTGATAATACTAATCTACCATATCTAGAAAGGAATGTAAAGGAAAAAGTTTCTATCGATATCAATAACTTACGCTTTTTTATTACGTAACTGGATCAATAGGTTACACTGGTTAGGCTCATCAGAGGGGAGGAGAGTGTCCGTATGCTAGAACGAGTGCCTATTCTGACGGATTCCTACGATCCAGCGAGAGCGGCCGAACGGTAGTTTCCCACTTGTTTTCATATGCATATGGTTGGTTATGGATTGCTTGACTTGTATTACTAGAGAGTTATCTATGTTATTGTGTATAGATTGCTTGTAATCGTGATTCGAATTCTTCTACTTTAGCTAGTCTATTAGGCCATAGAATGTATTCTTTTTCAGGGTTTTTCTTTAGATTAGATAGTAGTGGTATAATAGAATTGTATAGTTTGTCAAGTTTTTCTTGTGTAGATACAGCGAGCTGTTCTGCATCAGTAGCAGCTGCAGCAGTTGCTTGAACAGCTTGCAGTTCGTCCTCATCTACTGCAGTGAATCCAAAGTCAAATAGATCGTCGTCCATAGTGTTACTCGTCCTCTTCGTATATGAATACGTGATTGTTGTTATCGTTGTGTCTTTTCTTTATATATCTTGACACGAATAGGTTGTATTTGATCTTGAGTCTAAAGATTGTTTTTTGTAATATGTTCATAGAGTTTGTCCGCAATATAGATGTGACCAAGTTTGTTTGGGTGACCGTCCTTGGGTCCTACTGTCATGGCTTCTTGTTGAAATTCACCAGTGACGACGTCTGTCGGAGACTTGCCACCAAGTTGAGGAAAGCAGGGCCAGCCACAGAACGAAGCGGGATCGACATCGTAGAATCCTTCTGCTGAGAGGATTTGTTCTGCAGCACGATTACGATCATATGTAAGAGTTGTATCGAAATGTTCTCGTGCGATGGCATTGATTGGAGGCCAAGAAAATGGACCAAGAAGATTCGATAGAATAAGACGTATGTTGAGCTTTTTGCACAGCCTTTGAATTCGAAGCACTTGCCTAACATAGTTCCTTAACATAACACGAATCATATATTCACCATGCTCTTTGCTTACGAGATTAGCCATTAAGTATTCCATAAACGGATAAATCGCGGTGTGATATTCTGGTATACTTTCAGACCGGTCATTGTTGTTTCTCATATTACTTACTGGATTAATGAAATATCGATCATACGGAGTGAATCGCCATGATTCAGTTGTTCCAATCGCTACGATTTCGATCTTATCAGAATTCTCAAGAATATGGTCGATAGCGTGATCGAAGATATAGTTATTACTAGCACCACTTTTGCCAAGATTCACTACCTTCGATATGTTCATCTTCTGAGCAAGAAGCTCAGGCCACTTAGCATAACTACAGTCATGATCAGGATAGAGTGTTGACTTGAAATCCGGATCGGTGAAACTATCACCACACGCTAACATATATTTCTTACTCATTATTCGTCTCTCTCGTAAATGTAATCGTGTTTTTTGCTTTTATACTTTGGCTTGAAAAACTTCATCCTTAGTTTATATTTCCAAATTGAAAGCTGAATCAATAATTGTTTCATCCATACAACTCCTGATATCTATCATAGTATTGACCAGCTAATATATGCTGTCCATTCGCGTTTGGATGGTTATCAATAGGATTCATTCTATTCTGAGGCCAAGGATCAAAATCGGGATGTCCGTCTGTCAGTGTTGTACCACCAAGCTCAGGTATTACAGGCCATCCAATAAACTTTTTCTTTTGTATTTTATGAAAGTCTTCATGTTCTACTAATTGTTCTAAAACCCTTTCCCACTTTAACTCAGGATTTATGATACGCCATTTTTCTAATTGACAAGGATCAAAACCTTGAGCAAAAATATATTTGACATTTAACTTTTCACATAATTGTTGCAACGTATAAAGTTCTCTTAGCCAACGATTAAACATCCACATCGTATTTTCTGGATATTGTAAAACATATTTCATTAATTTTTCAGAAGTTTTCCACGGATCACCGAAGATATATGGAAAACCTAAGAAGTCAGAACCCCATCGATCATATTTACGATCTTCTTCATTAAGCCAGATAGAAGGATTGAAGTATCCAAAATCTGGTATATCAAATATCCACATACGTGTTATCTGTGACCACTGAATAGCTACAAGCTCAATCTTTTCATGATTGTCAAGAATGTATTTCATACTTGTTGCAAGTATATAGTCATTACCCATTCCAGGACAAGCTTTATTGACTGGCTTTAGTTTAAGTCTTTTCGCAAGAAGTTCAGGCCACATCGGATGAGGACCGGTTTCGTATCCATCCATTTTATGCTGGTCTGTGATTACCCAATCTTTTGCGGTAAAGCTACAGCCACAAGTAAAAAGTTCTTTAGAAGACTTTAACATTATATTCCTTTGTGAAATCCTCGGCATCACTCCAAGTATCCACCATTGGCTGGCCTTTTATATTCAGACTTGTATTGAGCAGCATAGGAACACCGGTCTTTTCATACCACTCTTCTAATATAGGACGTAAAACAGATTGACAGTCTTTACGAACTATTTGCACTCTTGCTGTACCATCGACATGTGTCACAGATGAGTAATCATGCTTTGCTTTTGCGACGAACTGCATGTATTCATTCATTGGTCCTGAAAAATATTCATCAGCATATTCTTCCATGATTGCGGGTGCAAAGGGTCGAAAGAGTTGTCTACGTTTAATTTGGTTAACAGTGTCTTTAATTTCTCGTCGAGGATCAGCAAGCAAGCTACGATTGCCAAGGGCACGAGGGCCAAACTCTGCACGGCCGTTTGCAACACCGCAATAGGCATTATCATACAGATACTCAGCAACTTCACGAGGATTGATTTCTTGCTCGATATTCGTTCCAAGATATGGTCCTTTCCACTTTAGTTTCTTGCCGTATGCTAACGCTGCAGCACCGAGAGAGGATCCACAGTCACCAGGATTAGGCATGATCCACATATTCTTACCAAGAGCAGCGATACGACTATTCGCTACACAATTTAGCGCGACACCACCCATGAATACAAGATTGTCATGTTTACAGTATAGTTGAACATAGTGTAGGATCTCATTTTCTATCATGTTTTGAGCTGATGCAGCGATGTCTTCATTCTTAGCCTGAGGTAAAACATTACCAATACCTTTATGGCAATTTGAGTACATATACGTACGAAGATCTGATACGTGGATTGGTTCACCATATGCTGCCATGCCCATCGTAATGTATTCATCTTCGTTTGGCTTCAAGCCAATACGTTGAGTGATAGCTGAATAGAATAGGCCAAGGGAAAATGGATACCTTTCGCTCTTGATTTTTTTCATACGTGGTGTATCACCATCCATCCATGCATGCCAAATAGAAATCGTATCCCATTCACCGATAGAGTCAATGACTAGAATATTGCACTCATCAAATGTGGAGGTATAGAAACCTGCTGCTGCATGGGTCTTATGATGAGAGAATGCCACGTCATACTTTGTTCTTGCTGGTTTCCAACCTTGACCAGCATACAACTGACGTGTTCTTTTTAGCCAAGGCTTTTCATAGAACGCAATAACGTCAGCATCCACCATTTGAGATTGGTGAAGCCAACGGTCATTCTTCTTACGTGAATATCTTTCGGAATGTGTAGCTAATAGGATTTCATTATCTTTAATCAAACACGCTCCAGCGTCATGAAATCCTTCACTAATGCCTAATATTTTCATCGTCTTATAATTTCATCATATATCTTTTTAATTTCTAGGCCATTGAGTAATCCAAATTGCTTATTAATTAGATGTATGAATTTAGCTTCTTTACTCGGTTTTTGATCTAAGTTACGATGATTCCACACCCAATGCCATTGAGGTCCAAGTTGCTGATGAACTACTTTATTAGCTGACACTAAATAAGAAAATATCGCTTCGTTATTATATGTATATTGTCCTGTAATGTATCCAGCATAGAAACCAGGCTTAGATTTCACAACATCTATTTTTTGAATTACATCATATAGTGAATTGGTATAATTAACCTTTTCAATTCCAGATGGATTTAGTAACATAATTCCTGTATTAGATACAATATCTAGAGCTGGATTTACATCCATTTCACTGCACAAACTATTGTACAAAGCATGTTTCGTGGATATTGACCTTTCCATAGGTTGATAAGTTAACTTTCCAGACTCAAGTAAAACTACATTTTCAGGCCGATCGTCATGATATCCATGAGTTGCTATCCCTTTTGATACTTCAATTGACTTGAATATGTTTTCATTTGTGTTAGGATATACATCAAGATCCATGTATAATATCTCATCATACTTGTCTTTAAGCTCTTCCGCAAGATAAAATTTGAAGTGTTGAATAGATTGATATGGCGATTCATATACATTCTTTTCTTTTAGAATATCCATGAATGATATGAACCTTTGACCATATCCAAAAATCTTGTAGTCTGCACCTATTGAATCTGCGTAGTGTTTTTGCCTTTTTACCATCATAGGAAAGTAGTCAACCAAGTCTTGGCTGTGTTCATACTTTCCCATGTTTTCACCAATCTCAAAATGATTAATGTAAATTGTGTAAATAACTCTATTCATCTTCCTCGACAACGTGTTCACAATACATTCTACATTGTTCTAAGCGTGTTTCTTCTTTTTCCCACGATTCAGGTAATGTTTTTGTATACCACTCATGATTCACAATTTCTTCCATACTATGATTTTTTAAATTAAGCTCATCTTTTACATCTAAATATTTCTTAATAAGCTCATCCCCTTGGCGTGAAAACCAACTATCAACAACATCAAGCTGTTCAGCTTTATAGCTTTTATTGCATAAGTAACAACACGGCCACACCTGTCCATCTGGATTCACGAGGATACGATTCATCTGCATCCATTCGCATTTAATGTATGTCTTCTTCTTCTCCAACTTGAGATACCTCTTGATGTAATTTTTTTAACCATTCCGGTACAAATTGTTGACGAGTTTTCCAATCAACTTGAGCACCTCTTACGAGTTTAGGTGAATAGTATCCTTCTTCTGCTTGTTCTAAGTATTCAACTTCGTTTTCTTCATTTACAAATTTAAACTTGTTTCCAATATTGAATCTGTTATTTTCCACATAATCAATTCCATAAGCGCCGTATGCTTTACACATATCCATAATTTGTTGAAGATAATCTTGATTATGTTTATGAACAACACAAAATGCCTTTGCTTCTCCACCTGCATCGGTGAAAGCTTTCATGTTTGCTAAAATTTTATTCAAATCAGTAAATTTACGATACTTTGAGTGCATTTCCTGTGTAATGCCTTCAATAGCAAAATCTACTCGAATTACGCCACCACCTTTACATAGATTTGATAGTTCACCTAATTTCTTCCACCAACTCAATGGTCGTATTGATCCATTTGAATCAATTGTAAGAACTGTATATGGATTAACTGTAAGAATATATTGAGCTATTTCGTACATGTCTTTACACATTACAGGATCGCCCCAAGTGCCGCAAATTTCCCAAATCGCAGTTGCTTTTACAAGTTCTTCAGTGTAAGCTGACTTAAATTCTTCTAAGTCCCATCGAATGAGTGGAAGCCATTCGGTTTTTCGTAAACCACCGCTTTCTGGGTCTGTTCGATGACACTGAGGGCAACCTGCATTACAATATGTACTAATGTCGACAAATATGTTTAATTTATTATTTTTGTAAACATCTGCATATGTTTTATTCATGTTCACGCTCTTCTTTTAATTTTCTGAGTATCCACTCATGATACCGTTCTTGTTTTTCACTCATGGGTGTAAAATATTAATTTTTTCATCAAGATATTCTGCTTTATTAGACAAAGACTTAGTTAAATTTGTTAATATATTTAACTTTTGCTCTTGATTATCGTGATTTACTTTTTGTGTTGCTGCAGAAGCTGCGATTTCAGCTGATAGCGCTACGAAATTTATTTCGACTTCATCTTGTAATTCTATAATTTGCTCTTGCAAATCAACAATAGCAGCATTATTTTCTTTAATGCCTTCAGCTAAACCAAAAATAATCATTGCCGCGATAATTTCCATCATTTATTCCTTTACTTCTATTTTCATACATATCGCCTGCGAATTAACGGGGAAATGGCCAAAGCCTATACCAACTTCACCGCTTAATTGTTCTCTAGCTGTAAAGCATTCCATATGAGTTTCAAATACACCGTTACCTACAGTCATAATCTGACCATCCCAATATGTCATAAATATTAATAACCAAGCCATATTTATTCATCCATTAAAGCTTTTAATTTTTTAGCTTCTTCTGCTTGCTTTTCAATTGTTTTTGGAACAAAAAGCAAAATGATGCCGACAATAAGAGGACTAATAAGTGCAGCAGCGATTGCCCATCCCATTGCATTTCGTCCTTTAGACTCTGCCCATTTGTAAATTAGATATACGAATAGCGCCCAAAAGGCGACTGTAAATAATAGTTCCATAATAACTCCTTATGTTTGGTGCCCTCTCCCGGACTCGAACCGGGACGCTCTATGAGCGAGAGATTTTAAGTCTCTTGTGTCTACCGATTCCACCAAGAGGGCTATAATATTCAGTGGGGAGACTTTCCGCGGTGCCTCCCCACCTATCTTCACTGTACACCGGAAGACCGTGCCTCATAACGTGCTGAGGGTCACACACCATTCCAAAGACTGCAGATCGTTGGATGGATTTTTAACTGGCGACCCCTGAAGGATTCGAACCCTCGACCTAGTGCTTAGAAGGCACTTGCTCTATCCAGCTGAGCTAAGGAGTCATTATTATCTATTTCACAAACTCTAAGGATAAAGTTTGGCCATTTTGTTTCCAAGTAATGACTGAATAGTCATAGACTTGAGTCGACTTATTTTTCCAATGCTCTACTTGTTGGCACTGCCGTTCTTTGCGATAACCTGTGATAACTTGTTCAGTCTTAGGTTTATTAGCTTTATCTGCTGCAATAATACCTCCAAGGACAGCCCCGGCTGCAGCACCATTGTCTTTACCTGTGACACCTTTTCCTAGCAAACCACCAATAATCATTCCGCCTAGGACGTCACCACCAGAAGCGCTACCTTGGCGTGTTACAGTTCCATAAATAGGTACTTCAACAGTGCTACATTCTTGCTTATAGTAAGGCACCATCTCTGTTACAGTTTTGTAATAATCCTGTACGTTTGCCTTAACACTTTCTGCTAGAACAGGAGCTGATAACATTGATATGGCTGCTGTTGTAATGAGTAAATTTTTAATTAACATTTGTTTTCTCCTTGATGCGATTGGGCATCATCATCTTTTTTATAGTCAGTAATCATACAATCTACAATAGTGCAAATCCAATCAACATCTTCTTGACTACAGGCTGGAATTTCTCCAGCATACATTCCAATCGTTATTTGCTCTTCAATTTCATCTCTATTTGCTTTTCCATTTACGTATGGTTTATGGTAACCTTGCTCTAAAATATGGAATACCATCTGGCCGTGTTGTTCTGCATTTAAATACATTATGACAACTCCCATCCTAGATATGATTTTACAAAGTCTTTGCCGCAATCTTCAGCAAACGCCATAACCAATTGCTCACGTGGAGCAGTGTCCATCTCATCACATAACTCAGCGATAGCTTCGCCATCTGAGTTACGGAATAGAGTAACTGCTTTTTTAAAATCACGTAGATCATCCATGTACAATACAGCAAGATCACCTTGTGATTGTGCTTCTTGTGCATAGCTAAATGTTTGATCCATCAATTTATTGATAGCATTTAGTGGAGTTTCCAACCAGAATTTTTGAGCGATAGTCATGATGTTTCCTTTTCATTCCTTATGTAACTAATATACCATATTAAAAACAGAATGTAAACAACTTTGTTTTGTTTGAAATCAATCACTTACGTTTTTTTTATTTTGTAGTTTTGTCCATTGACTTAAGACATCGATCCCTGAGCAATCATCACAAGGATCGTCAATTCGTCGTCCGTTACTATCTTCGTTCATTTGGTTTTACCTTTTATTCTTACTTCTACGTTTTTTGGTAATGATATAAGAGGCTCAACATCTTTATGATAATATAACACAAATTGTGTATTTTCAAATTCTCTAAACATGCCTTCCCAAATTGGTCTCCAATTGTTTGTCAACCTTTGTGTATTTCCTGTTTGTCTATCAGATTTCAAAATTAAATCTGAAGTGCTTGTGATGTCAAAAGCAAAGATAGTGTCGAATCCATACATGTGAATTTCATCACAGCCTAATCTGTTAGCTGTATAGTGTGTAGCCATGTGGCCACAATTAAATGCAGTATAGTCTTTAGCATATTTTGGTAAATGCGTGTAAAACTCTTTCATTTGAGAGGCAAACTTCATTCTAAATCCTGGAAACATTTCACAATATTTTTTAGGTCTTGCACCTAATACCCAGTCACCTGGAATGGTTACACTTCCCTCGTCCATAGACTTACACATTTTAAAATCAACAATAGTGGTTGTATATACATTACGAATTTCAAATGGAGGTAAGTTACATGTAATCTTTAAACCTTTTGCTGGTTCATACATGGCACATGATCTTCCATTTCCAATAATATGAGCAACTTTAGTCATTCATCATACTCCGAATCTTTTCTTTACCTTTAGCACCGGTCCAATGCATAATCTTAATATTTTTTGGTGTACTATTATCTATAAGGTCTAAACGAAGGGTATTATAATCACGAGGAAGATCTGTAATGTGTATCATTTTTCTCATACCTTCACGAGTTAGACCATGAAGAATTTCTTGATCACCATTTCTAGGATTTTGTTGAGTTGCCGCGACCCATTCGTTTAATATAACAGGACATTCATTAAATGCTACTACACCTGAATTATGCCACTTTTCTCCTCTACGACGAGACCAAGGGACGTCTTCAACCATGCCTAATTTATTTGGTTCTAAGTAAGTAAAAATGTCGTCAAGGTTTGCTCTAACTTCACAATCCGTGTCTAACCAACACACCTGTTTGGCTATACGAGAAGCGTCTAGCATAGCTGCAGGTTTTTTAAACCAACCTTTTAATTCTGGTTTAAATTTATCAAAATCATAAATTTTTAGTTGCGAATCTGGATTATGTCGGTAGAAGTTTTCTTCAAACCAAGGGAGAGTCCATCTTGTAGAGCTGTCACAGCCCGTAATAAAAAGTTTAGAGTAACTCATAACTTTCTCCATAGCCATGTTTTGCCAAACAACCTTCAGTTTTTTGAATAGTCGAAAATGATTCTTTTACCTCAACTTTCCAAGGGTAATGTTCTTGTAACCAAGGGAAAGTATTTACATTCATAAAGACATCTGTTGGTCGTGCATGTATTTTAGCTTGTTTAATAAGTTCTTCTGCACCCGAGCGATTAATTCTATAGGCATGAGCACCACCAAAGTATGGCTTATGAACCAGCGGTCCAGTTCCTAAAGTTGTTGGGGTGTTGTATCTTCCATAAGATGGTTTACCTAAACACACAACTTTATCAAATGGAATAGTGCTGTTAAGTTGATTTACAACAACTGCGTCATGTTCAAATATTGTGGTTGGTTGATAACTTTCTGCGGCAAGTTTCCATATACTATAATGAGATAAGAAAGCAGCCAAACAATTATCCAACCTAGAATATACTTCTTTGAATCCATCAATGCTAATTCCTTCTTTCTCAGCCATAGCGTATATGTCAGTATTACGTGGTGTTATAGCCTCGAAATGTTCTACTAAAGTTCCATATGAAGCTGCAGATTGTATACAGCGTTTAGCTATTTGTACTGATTGTTCAATATCACTAATTGTAATTACATAATTTTTCATAATGTTGTTGTACTTGGTAACCCTTGTACCCTTGTGTAAAATTTACGTGTTACGCCTAAACCATCTACCAACTGTCTACACATTATAGCATCATTAGGCCACAATCCATAATTATAGGTTAAACTAATTAGTTTTTCAGCTCCTTGAGGTGAAACAATATAAGAAGAATTTCCTGCTAATCCTTGAGGAACTTTTACATCATCATCAATATATGGCGCATACTGAAAAGCATCATATGAATTAATTATTTTTTCATAATAATCATGCGCTTTTCGTGTTGCCATAAGAGGATTGTTAATACCTAAAATCTTGAATCGTGTATCCATTATATCAAAATCTAAAGGATTTGTAAACATTGAATCGTGTTCTAATATAAGAATAGGCTCATTTAATTCATATGCCATTTGCCACAAATTAAAGTGACTCATCGAACATGCCATGCGTTTCAAAGGATTTTTTGTAGGATAAGCTTTCTTAGTTAAACCAGTAGAAAAATCAGTAACATGCCCTTCCCAAGGATAGTTCCATTGTACATCTGATTCTTCCATAATTTGTTCAACATTATCAGGGGTGATGGCATTAAACTTAAGAACTTTAAATTTGTTGTCAACACCTTTTGAACTATTAACTAGATTTTCGTAGCCTTTTTCGGAAATTTGATTTCCTTCAACTACTATACAATACGCAATCATTTATCAATCTTTAAAATATAACTATCTGGTTCGCCTGAAGCTTGACGTAAATCAAATTCTACACACTTTGTAGAAAATGGAATTTGTTCCATAAAGTATTCCATCTCTGCTTTATTGTAGCGGTCTGGATGTTTTTGAAGCCATGGGTGTTTCCACTCTTTTTCTGACATAATATGAAACGGCCAGACGTCTTCAATGAAATACATGCCTTCTTCTTTTAGAAGAGGATAGAAAACATTAAATGTCTGACCGTTCGCCCGGGGGGTATGTAGGCCGTCGTCTAAAATTACGTCAAATTTTACATCACTCCAGATAGTTTCAATAAGCTCTCGAGTTGATGTTTTAGTTGAGTCACAACGAGCCCATTTTACTCTTTCATGTTGTAAAACTGGGATATCTTTCGGGTCAATTCTTTGAAAAGTATCAACACCATAAAATGTTGCTTTTGGAAAAAAGTCTAGCCATGCTTGAAGGCTATGTCCTTTAAAGACACCAATCTCTAAAAAATTGATTGGCATATTTCTCATGCCATCAAATTCTGGCTCATAAACTTTATGATAGTGATGTTTCTTGGCTTTGTCGCAGCCATACTTATTAAATAGTTGTTCAAGCATTTTAAAATTTTACCTTTGTTAAACCTTCTTCACTTCCAATTTCACCGTCCCAAAATGTATTAAAGGACATACTTATTCTTAAGTGATTTTCTTCTTGTACTGGCGGGACGTCATGGTTTGTTTGCGAAGGAAATAATAATAACAGCCCACTTTGAACCTTATATCCTCTTACTACACTATTAAATATATTAGGTTGTTCTGTAGGAAGTTCCCATGGCGTCCATGCTTGTTTATTGAAATGAATAACATCATTTTCACTGGCATTGAAATAAAATGAACCACTTAAAATACTATTAGAATGTGTATGAGCGTGGTGAAATTCACCTTTCTGAGTAAAATTTAACCAGCTTTGAGTAATTCTTAGCTTAGTATTAGGATCCGTTGGGGATAAAACAGCAATAAGAAATTCATTTACAGTTTCTTGACACCAAGCTCTTAACTGAGAAAACTGTGGTACATCTAAAATATAATTATTGGTGGAAGTCTTATTTCCAACGTTAACTCGCGTTTCACCTCCACAAATCTTTACAAAATCTTTTTCATCTTCTGTAAAATCACGATCAAGAGTTCTTAATCCTAATGGCGTTGCAAATAGAGGTTGAATTTCAAAATTAGATATCATTATACGTTCCAATAATTTTTTGTAGGGCCTGTGTCAAAATCATAACCCCAAGTTTCAATGTCATTTTTATACCAATCAGCAATGATTTGTATAGTTTCATTAGTATATATGTCACGGTATGTGCCACTATTTAAAGCAGTAACATTACGAGCTCTACTCATATCAGTTAAATTAAAGTATTTACATAAGTCTTCGTTTATGTGTTCAAAGCGAATAATATCGCAGCGAATATTCCCAGCCACATCAGTAACGTGGTCAAAAGCAGGATACCATCCACGAACCGCTCTATGCCACATAAAGTCTTCTGATCCCCATTTATGACGTTCTTCAAGAAACGCTTCGAATGAACTAACATCTGCATAGCTTTTTTCTACTTTCTTTTCTACTTCGATTACTTTCTTTGCAAAGAAATACCGGCTAACAACACGATCCCAAGGATTGCGAATAACAGCAAAGGCGTCGTGGTTATCACGTATTTTGGGATGAATATCGCGCCAGCGGGCGTGTTCAAAACCATGATGATCTCCTAAAGAATTCATTTTTGCTAGTACTGCTTGCGTGTACTCTTTTGATTTATGAGTATTAGGTCCGGCAGCAATTATTTTATTGCTAATCATTGGACTTTTACGAATAGTCATTCCAGCATTCTTTGGAATATGAATAAAAAGCTTATTAATCATTGTACATCTTTCATTAATTGTTCTACATTTTCACCTCTATTAGGTAATTTATCTTTTAAGAAAAAGTGAACGAAATAAGCTTGTTTTATAGCTGAAGGTTTAATAGCAGTATAAAGACCGTTCCACTTATAATCCAAATGTTGTTGTTTCATATTTTCTTCTCTTACCCATGTATTGAGTAAAGTTTGGTCAGTAGACCACTTCCATGGGCCAAGTCCATCAACAAATGGTTTGAATCTTGGTCTTCTTAGAAACTGTGCAGGTGTCTCACCATTTAAATATTTACTAATAGATTTATTCATAAGCATCACACCCATGTTATAAAACTCCCCACCACGATTGTTCCACTTCCAATCAATGTTACGGATGCTGCTGTATTGCATTTTAGAATAATTTTTGATTTTGTTTACATACCAGGATTCAATTGGCATGTCACGTTCTAATACACCGCCAAAATCAACATTTGGATCGAGAATATCAAAAACATTAGGACTACCGGGTCTAATCCATACGTCACTATCAATGATAGCAACTTGGTCATATGTTTTAAGATAAGTGAACGCATTTTCTTTCTCAAAAATAGGCAAATAACCACCATACTTTTCGTATGATTCTTTGCTACGGTTTGTTACGAAGGGATCTGGTTTAATCATTAATATAGGTGACCGTTGACACTCATAATCTGCGCCAATGGATTCTGCATATGCTTTAACCGAGGCAGTACAATGATCGTACAACCTCGATTTTTTTCCTACATAAACTTGATATATCAATCTTTTCATAATAAAATTCCAACTATTTATTTTTTAGGTGCGTCTCCGCTTTTTGCTTTACCATAAGCATTAGCGCCAAAGAAGGCAGCAACTAAACCAGCAATAGCAACAAAATATGTTGGAGCAATATCTCCGATTAATTGTGCTGCATCTTCTACACCAAAGATACTGGTCACTAAAATAAGAACAGGATAAAGAAGCATGCCCCATAGTGCAAACCACGCCATTTGTCTTATTTGATCTTCTTTTGCATCCTCGTTTTCTTGCATTTTTCTTTTATGTTCAAACTCTGCAATTTCTTTTGCTCTTGCCATTTCTTCATCAGTAATAATTCCATCACCGTCTGTATCTAAATGCGCATAGATTGAATCTGCAGCAAGTACTTTTTGTTCAGTGTTTTTCTCAGCCATGAGTCTATCCTTTTTAGACATGACAAAAACATAAAATAAAAATCACCTCATATTTTTTCTAATATTTCTTCGGCTAACATTAGTGCTTGTTTATAATTTTTCCGAAGACGATTATTTGAATAGCCATTTTCTTTAAACCATTCAAGGCTATTTATAGTTCCATGATATAAAGAGTCATCATGGAATTTAAATCTACGAACAGTGTCTTCCCACTGAGATCGAAGTAAAAGTAATTCAGCCAGTGATGTATTCATAGATTTCTTTCCATGTAGCAAAGGTGGGGAATTCGTCGTTATCCATATTATGAGCATGTTCTACCACAATACTTTCTAGACCAAGACGATCACCTAATTGAGCATTTTCAATTTTATCTTCAATCCAATATAATCCACTACCACGATAAGGTTCTAGAACTTCATCTTTATCAGCACCAGTATCTTCAAAGATAAACTTAGTAAATGCAGTTTCACCAAATAGTTTTTGAGTATTTTGGATCCGAAGTTTTTGAGCTGACTCATCTTTTGACAAAGATGTAATCATGTGGAATGTGTATCCGTGTTTACGATGTAATAGATCAACATAATACATAGCATCACGTAAAGGTGGAAGAAAGCCTATTGCTGCTGATTCATTGAAGAAACGAACTAATTCTTCTTTACGATCACGTGTAAGACCATATCGCTTACCTACATCATAATTGTCTGGATCTACAACTTCTTTATCACCAAAATGTTGTTCCATCCACACTGTAAATGCATATTCCCAATTTAAAAGTACGCCGTCACAGTCCGTAAGAATTACTTTGTTTAAGTTGTTTGTAATCATTCATTTCTCCTTCATTATATTCGTATTCTACCACATATTCAGGAGAAAGTAAATAGTTTTTTTTCATTTTATCAGTATTTTTTATTCTAAAATCTTTATTCTGAGATTGAGTTTTATGCCGACCACGTTTTTTATTACGTGCATCAAATCGACTATATTTTGCCACTTTAAAATCCTCCTTGGCCAAACTCTCTTGTATTTTCTATTTCAGAAGCGAAATCATCATATCCACCTATGTATCTATCATTCCATGTTATTTGTGGTACTGATGTTACATTTGGAAATTTTTCTTTAAATTCTCTTCGAAGCTCATCTGTTGATAAAATAATGTATTCGTAGTTTAGATCGTGCTGAATGCATAAAGATCTAGCCATTTTACACCAATGGCAGGTTTCTGTGCCGTATATTTTTATCATATCCATTCTACCACTTCTGTTATGTTAGGTTTGTCTTCTGTTGATTCTTGATATCTTTCTAAATCGGGATATCCTGCTGACATAATAAATTGAACTTCATCATCAATAAAATCAAATCCTTTTTCTTGCCACAAGTCTGTTCTATATTCCCAATCTTGAAAACATAAGGTGTAAGAAACATCTAGACCATGCTCTATTAGTATTTTACTCAAAATTGTAGCATGCATTCCAATTTCTATATTGGTATTTTTAATAGTAGATCTATTCTTATACATATTAGGGTCTACAGGTGGTTGAATATGGCCAGAACTCATATCTGATGCAACTTTAGAATTTGGGGTTGCAAGTCTAACAGTATAAATGAATTGATATGGCGCCGTAAGTAAGTTATAATTAGCTCTAACCTTAGAAATACCAGCAGCAGATATATCATATAACCCTTGGTTTAGTTCTTTATTGAAAGGGCCTATTGCCCACACTTTATATGGCATTAAATTTTGTTTAGAAGCAACCGCAGTATAGGTTTTACATAAACATTCGTTTATTAAAGACTTATCGGGTGTTCTATTTTGGTCATACCACCTAATTTGTTTTCTGTTCTCTATAATTTCATAAAACATGCGACTACCTTATTTTTAACATTTCTTTTGTCATAATATAATCTCTTACGAGATCTGAACGGATGATGTCTTCCCAACCAAATTGTACCATTCTAAAGAAACGCATCTGTTCTACAATGCCTAAGAATTTAATGATGCCACTTTTATCATCATCATATTTAAAGTCTGTTTGATAATAATCACCAGAGAAAATAATCCGGCAATCTTCCCCAGTACGTGTAATAATCGAGTCTAATTCATGGAAGTTACAGTTTTGCATTTCATCAACAATAACGATAGCATTATCAAATGTAGATCCACGGATAAACGATGTAGACTCAAAACGAATTTTCTTTTGCGTAATTAATTTATTCCAAGCTTGGTCATATCCAAATAAATCATAACATATAGAACGATAAGGCACTGTGTAAGCTTGCTTTTTTTCCTCTTCATTACCCGGCAAAAAACCAATATCACGAGTTGGTACCATCGAACGAATAATAATAAGTTCTCTGTAAATATCAGGATTTCTCATAATTTCTTTCATAGCAAGATACATTGCTACAAATGTTTTACCTGTACCAGCGCAACCTGACAAGACAAGATTATGTCCTTGATCCCAATATTCAAATGCTTCTTCTTGCGTATCAGTGATAGGCTCATGGTTCTCCAGCTCGTCTGGAGTTACTTTCATGGAATTGCTGTTTTTCATCATCATCTCAAATTTTGATCGTATTACCAGAACCCGAACCGTCTTTAATACGTTGCAGGTTGTCTTTCCATCCATTGTCTGTTTTGCTTAACAGACTTCCTTGACCACTTACGATCTTTGGAGCGGACATCACTTGTTGCACATTTGGCATTTCATCTAAAATTGTTTGTAATTCATCCCATGAACAAAACACTTCCCAAGTATCATTTGTTTTTAAATCTTTTAGTGTATACGTTGGCATATCCGTTTCCATTTATTCCATTGTTCTTCTACATTATATCTATGCATAACATTCCAATATCTATCTTTACCAGCACCGGACCAAACTCTTACAACCTTCTTGCCTTTTGGTGATTGCTCAAGTCTAAGCCATATACCTGGATTCTCTTGATCTCCAAATTTAAGTTCTTCTAGAACTTCATATTGAATGTCACCAAACATTATAAACCTTTTCCAAATTCTTCATTGCTTTTAATTAGATATCTTTGTACTTTCATTGATCTTTTTTTCATATATTCATATACACTACTTTCTAACTCATGAGCCTCAATCTCCCACGGCCTTTCATAATACGGAACATCAGATGTGGTATAATGCTCTTTTTCATAGGCAACTCTAAAAGGACCAGCTAGATTACGCATTCTCCTTGTGGCGAATTGCTCTACGTGAATAAGCTCATGAGCGAGCGTCTCAAGCATTTTTGCAAAGGACTCGACGCCTGAATAGTTTAACCTAATGGTATAGAACTTTGGAGACTGTTCGCCATAATCTTCTACATCCATATCGCCCCATATTAGATTATTTTTATACAAATCCTTTTCTATATTGACTTCAAAATATAATGTACGTTTCATTCTTTTTGAAACAAGAACATCAAGTCCTGCACTAATAGCTTCAGCTATAACATCTTTTTGCAAATTGGATAACTTGTATCCAGTAAAGGTAATCATGCCGCAACCTTAAACCATTCTGGTATATCACGTTTAGTCCACACCATTTTGAAACGATCTTGCTTAGTTTGATAGAAGGCGCGATAGGCTTCAACTGGATCGCCAAGTGCAATACATTCTGGATAATCTTTCATTGCTAATTTAAATGGTGTTTTAACACAATTTTTATGCCCAAAGCCTTTAATATTACGTGGAGGTAATACAAGCAAATCACGTAGTTTTGATGTACCATGTTCTTTGCCATACCTATAAGTGTATTCCATAAGTAAAGCAGCAAAATGATCGTAGTGCCATTTATAATTAGCTGCAGATTCCATAGTCCATACTGTCGATGGATGGCCGTGATGGACAGCCTTGTATAGACGTTCTTCCTTATCAGGTCGAGGATGGACCCAATAGTTAATCATACGTTTGCCTGACTTTGATGGACGTTTTTCAACATAGCCGTCCAACATACGATGAGCAGTGGACAGCATTTGTGCTGACTCGACAATCATTTTTACCACATGTTTGTCACACTGTAACTGTGCAGCTTTGATTGGATCATTGTCTAGGATAAAAATATTCATGTATATACTCCGACCATAATAAAGAATACTTAATTATTATATCAAGTATTTCAAGTTTGTACACCACTTTATGCGGCTATCTCCGTTAATTGTTTCACTTTTTCTTCTAGGAATTTCTTTTTAGCTTTGATTTTAGCTGCTAATTCTGTTTTACCTTCGTTTGACAATTGATCTACAAAGTTATCTAGTTCTGCTGAATCTTTTTGTAATCTTTCTAACGTAGTCATCGAAAATTCTCCTGTAAAAGTGAAAAACTGGTCCTTCATGGAAGGACCAGCATCAAAATATTTTTTTATTTTTTTATTATTTTTCATTATTTTGAAATTAGTCCTGGAAAAGCCTCCTGTACTGTTGCTTTCGTAATTCCTGTTACCGGTAACTTTTTATTAATCATGCCTATGACTAGCTCCGCATCTTGGGGTTCTACTGTTTCTAGAATGCCAATAAAGATTTGCTCTCTCTTAGCTTTCATTAATTGATCGCCTCTACCACCTTTAACAAAATATTTGAACTTCAGGTTTTCACGTAATAGATTACCTGGTGCTGAATGTGGTTCGTTAGGGTTGTAAGGAGGCGTGCCTGGTGGGAGGTTCCACTGAATTGAATCATCAAAAGTTCCTCGAAGTATGTCTTTAAGAGCCCAGGACTCGTTGGCTCTTAAGACTTCTATCTTCTCACTTTTTGTTCGTTTTTTTCTGGCTTCTTCAATTACTTCATGAACACTTTTAACCATTAAATAAACTCCTGAACACTTTCTAATAATAATTTACATCGCTTTTGAATCAGATAGTTAAACACTTTCGATTTGTTCTTACTAGGATCCTGACTCTCGTATGTATTTATAATCTCAGATTTAATATTTTGAGGTGTTTCTGTTAAATCTATTAATTTTTTATTGCGTAAAAAATTACGGTAGATATCATCACCCATAGCAGACTGCAAGTCTTCGGCTTCTAGCCATGCTTCAATCTTCTTCTTTGTTACAGGTGATTGTCTCCGCCCTTCTACAAAGACATTGTCATCAGACAGCACATTAGGGACTCCGTCGCCACCATCTCCGCGGAAAATGTGTTCCATCATATAGAGACGCGGGTTGTCATGTTTAACATACTTTTTAGTCATTGGTGAAAATTGCTTGATGTTATCATACTTTTGCAATTGGATAAAATCTTTATCGGCTGACACAATCATAACAGGTTCATGCTTACCGAATTCTTGAGTTTCCATTGCAATCTGCGCAATTACATCATCGGCCTCGCAGCCATATTGATGCATGACTTTATATGGAAAATTATCACGTATTTCATCCCGTATCATATTAATAATACGAAACATTTCATCCCAATCAATGGAAGATTCATCACGTGATTTTTTACGGCTGGCTTTGTATTGGGGATATGCATCTTTCCGCCAATTTCCAGCGCCATCGGCAACGATTACTACTTCACCATATTCACGGTGAAACTTTTGACGATACATACGAATTGAATTAAGAATCATATGACGTATGAGATTTTCGTCAGCAGATAAACGTTGTACTACTACATTGCCGATAGCAATACCATTGAAGTCGATTAAAATCATAGTTTACTCCTACATTATGTAACCATTCTACCATATTTCACATCAATTGTAAACCATTTATTTCATATTTTTTTCGGCTTCTTGCACATCTTTGGGATCTACTGTTCCATTTTCCATTAGCATATTACGATTAGCTAAATGCATCGCTAAAACATCTGCTTTATTCTGGCCATGATATTTTACGGCGTGGCCTTCTTCAATTAAAATATCAGTAACAAGTCGGCCATCTTCAGAAATAAAATCTCCAAGTATACGACCAAACTTACCTTTCATGTCTTCACCATCTTTAGCAGCAAATGTTTTAAGTGTAGTTGTTTTTCCAAGAATTTCTTTTAATCTTTCTTTAGAAGCTAGACCAAAAACCTTTTCAACTTTATCTGATGTTCTAGATTCTGGTGTATCAATACCCATAATTCTAACACGTTCATCAGTCAATACGATACCAAAACCTAGATCAATATCAACATCTACTGTATCACCATCAACTACTCGATTGACATGCGCTTTATACTCATACATTTTTTAATCCTTTTAAATGTTTACTATGAATTTTGCCTCCGATAAATTCATTATAATAATCATCACGGAATAGTACTTCACGGTCAATTTGCTCTTTCATCTCAAAGTAAGTCATTTCACCTTTTGATTTACAGAGCCGGAGTATTTCTCTTTTAAACCTATCACGGCCTTCGTTTTCTACGAGCATTTTTACTTCTTCATTAGATCCAAAATAATTTTGCCAGTCAGATTCTAACTTTTTAGTTCTTCTTCTTTTTTGTCCTTTTAAAGGAGGTAGTTTACGTACAGACCAAAGATTCTTTTTTCCTACGTATTTTTTATTATTTTTTAAATCTGTTATTAGATAAACAAATCCGGCCAAGGTATCTACATCATACTCAGCCGGATTAAATTCTTTATCATTATAAAACCACATAAAAATCTCGCTATTGATTACGAGAATATTTATACGTCGATGATATCTCCTAGATTTTCATCAACTTCGTCTTCCCCAACCATAATAGGTCTAACGTGTTCCCCACACATTGGACAATTGCTTGGTTCTGGAGACGGGTGTTCTGTTGTTACATATGTTTCGGCATCACACCAATCACACTCAATTTGAAAATGAAAGTTCATAATTACTCCTTAAAAATCAATTTCACATGCACCACCGGCACACGCTGCTGCTCCCATTGTATCTACTTCAGTATAACGTTTTTCAGTTAAGTCTTCAACCCAATCAATAGGCTTAAAGTTCTGATTTATTTTGTTCCACTTATGTAGAAGATATGAATCTTTTAAACAGTACTCTGCTTGTTTAGTATCACTATTTAGATAGTTATTGGCAAAGTTATTAAATCTTCTTACCCAATCACGTTTCATTGCGTTTTCTGCACTATCCAAAGTTAAATCATCTCCAAAACCGTGGGCTGTTGAACATGCGGTCCATAAATTATCAAATGCATTTAATGCATCAACTACTAAACCAGAAGCAAAGATTGCTGCTGTACCGTATTTATTCACCATTTCTTCTGCAGTAATTACTCCAGTGTTTGGTGCTTGATTAAAGTCTTTATCTCCCATCGCTGATAAGAATGAGATACCTGCAAATGAATGACGATTTTCAAAGACGTAACGTTCTACTTCATCCCAATCTTCAACGATGATTGTGTTTGAAACATTATGGCGGACACCTTTATCTGCACATAAGTCTTCATTAGTACCAGCATTTACCCAATGTTTTTGAGCCAGCTTTACTTTTTCTAAATGGTCTACACCAATTAATTCATCTTTATAGATTGAGCCATCTTTTGGTACGATTGGAAATGAGATAACTACATCTGTTCCACTTGCTGACCAAACTGATTCTTCTACCATATGTGGATTAATACGTTGAATCGCTTGCGTTACTTCTGATTCTTTATTCATTTGAATATTACGAATATACATAGAAGAATGCTCAGCATGAATACCAGAACCAGTTTGTAATAAAACTGAAGCATTTCCTGAAGGTTTGACACACGTTGTTCGAGCCGCTGGATTGATTCCGATAGCTTTTGCAACTTCTCGGTTTGTTTGTTTGACAATTTCTGCACCTTCTTCAAGAATTTCAGGATCAAATAAAACATCAGGATTGTTCATCCAACCGGTGATTGATGCCCCAATTAAAGCTTCACGATCGAAAATATCTTTAGCTGTGTCGCCAAGGAATTTAAAATCTGTATAGCCAGCTTGTAGTGTACCGAGGATAGAAGCAGCACGACATGCTTTAAAAAACTCTTCTTTTGAAGTACACATACCACCATTAATTTCAGTTAGGTTGCAACCTTGCCAACCAGACTTACCGTTAATTTGTGGGAACATACCAATTTCAACACAGGGGTTTGTTGTATGTTCACGTGATTCTACGAAAACAAAACCTGGCTCACCAAATTCTTTTACAGATTTCATAATAGTGCCAAACTCTTCAGGTGTTGTCTCATCACGGACAATGACCGCTGAGTTATTTGAACGTCCACGCTGTGGATTATCTACAAACCAATTGCCGGTTTTAGCTTTCATCATTTCTTCATCATCAGGTGAGAACAAACAAATTGTTGCTGAACGACGGACACCGCCTGATAATACAGCATCTGCTGTATGCATTACAATATCATACACTTGGATTGGACGTAGTCTTACAGGTTCTTTTTGGTCAATTACTAAAGCTTGAAGTAAATGTTCAATCTTATCTAATGCAAGACGTAAACCATCAGGTCCTGGTGCTTTAAATCCACCAGAAATCTTAGCTCCCTTTGGACGAATATTTGATAAGTCAAAGTAGATCCGACGACCAGCATAATCTGGATGTTTACCACCATCCATAAAATATGATGACATCAATACATCTACAGCAGTGGCCCACCCTTCAATTGAATCTTCTACAACGTGTGTTTTTGGTTGTTTTGTACGTGGTTGGATTTTTGGAAGTTTTGCGATGTGATGATTTTGCACTGAAAATCCAGCGCCAGCACCACACAATAAAATATAAAAGATTTCTCCAAAGAATGCTGCTCTGTCTGCGTATGAAGATGTACAATTATACATTCTCATTTGATGTTTAAGGATTTGTTCTCCTCCGAATTGCAAAGCTCTTTGAGCACCTAAAACTCTTTGTTCTTTATAAGCTGTTCTTGCTTCTTCTATGAATGGCTGAATTTGATTTAGCTTATCATTATAAAAACCTTCGTGCATACTCATTACACGATCAACTGCTTCATCCCAAGTTTCATATCTATTTTTTTCGTCGTTCCATCTTGAATAGCTGTCAAAAAACTTTGTTTCAGACAAAAGTTTCCTAGTGTCAACAGATGCTGTTGCCATTCTCATATCCTCTTCTTAAATGATTTTTTCTTTACATGTAGTATTATATATTAAAACGCGTGATTGTAAATATACCATATATGGTATTATTACAAAATAATTACAACAATTTATTGATTTTTTTCAACTTTTTTTTCAGGCTCATCAGGAGTGAGGGCTTCCTCGTAATATCCGATAATGGCCTGTTGGTCTTTAACGTATCTACGCAGTTCTGCAATTCCAAGAGCAAGATTTTCGTATCCTTTTGGTGTGATAGCAAACAACACTACATTACCAGTCTTAGTATTAATCTCAGCTAGTTTTGCTTCTAAGTTTTCTTCTGTAATAACAAACCAATCAACAGGAGGAAATTCAACTGCCTTAGGTCGTTCCTGAATAGGAATACTTTGTTCTTGATATTCAGTTGTTACTACTACTTCCGGTTCCGGCGTTCTCCCCAGACACCCCATCAGTAGAAACGGGCTCATCAGAAGGAGGGGTAGTTTCATTTTCGATACGTCCAATGAGTTTCTCCACTGCTGCGTTAACTCTATCTTCAAGTCCTTGTGCATTTGTTAATGCCTCCATAGTCAAATCAATTTTTGCGAATACACCTCTTAACTTATCAAGATGCTCTTGTGATTGTTGTAACCTTTTAGTGAGGTTACGGTTTAGTTCTTCATTCTTTTTTGCATCAGCTGCCATTTTCTCTACGGTGTTTTGTAGTGTTTCAGCTGCAGTTTTAAGTTTTACGTTATTTTCACGTAAAGTACCAATTGTCTCTTGCGACCACATATAATAAGAATATCCAGCGTATCCTACTCCGCTAAACAAACTAATTATAAGAAGCATTAAGTATAATTTAGCCATTTTCTTCCATATGCTTTCTGAAACGTTTTAAAAGCACCATCTCTTTTTTACGGCGCCTATCCGTAACATTCTTTGGTTTAAATCTTGGCCCCATTGCCGTGTCAGCTGGATTTGGTATAGAAGCAGTATTTGCTCCAGCTGGAACTTCTTCTTTCATAGATCCTGTTTTTACTACACCAGATTTTTTAATTTTGTTAATTAATTTAAGATTGCGCATGTTTGTAGCTGCTTCATCTAATTTATCCATAACAAGCTCTTTAGCATATGCTTTGCCACGAACAGTGTTATCCCATTCCCATCCGCGTCTATCCCATACCATAATTTTCCACTCGCCTTTATGTCGTTCATTATGGTCTAAGGCTTTTTCAATTTTATATTTTTTTCCACCAACAGTAGCTTCAATCTCACCGTTAGGACCAGCTTTTTTCCAACGAACTTGAGGACGTGCTGCTTCAATGTTTAAAGTCTTAGGATAGTTCTTATCACCAGGCTTCAACTTGCGTTTTCCAGCAGCTCTACGTTTTCTAATGTTGTCCCATAAACTCATTTGGTAAGTTCTCCTGAAGTCACATATATTTTTTTATTAGATCTAATATGAATTGCTTCATATATATTTAGGCCAAAAATCTCTCCAACTGGATATGCATTATTTAAAAATTTAACTTGGTCTTTTGGTTGTACTATTTCATCAAAAGTGGCATTTAGTACCTTTGACTCCTTCACTCGATACACACCGGGTGACATTCTTTGATCTTCAAGGATAAACCATTCATTTGTTTCTGCTAAAAAATCAAGAATTTCGACATTAGATTCTTTTAAAATCTTTTGTATATCTTTATCAGATAAATTAAAGTGCTCTTTAATAAGATATAATGCAGATGCTAATGAAGTGAGTTTGTTCTGTCCAACTAAACGTTTGACGTTTGCAGCCAGCCGGATGAATGGAGTATAAGCTGACTTTTTTTCCTCTGTATCTAGTTTAACAGAACGATCTCTTTTCCCATTGTCGTCGATGATGCCTAATTTGTATGCGTCCCAACTTTCCCATTTCATGACAAGCATGCGAAGGAACCTAAAGGTAAACGCTAAATCAGCAGCTCTTTTTACTATTCCCATCAAATTTTCCTTAACGCATCTACAACTTCTTTATCCATCACAACATCTACATACTGATCATTAGTAATATGTCTTAAAAAGATTAAAAAAGGTTTTAAGACTGGCCAATGTTTTTCATCTAACTTATGATCTAGCATCTTTAAAGAAGGACCTATATCAAACGCATTAAAAATTACAATTAAATGGTTTAATATAAGTCTTTCAGAAAGTTTTCCTGTTTCAATATAACGATTCAATAATCTTTTAATATATTTAAATCTATTTAAATCTTCATAAAACTCTTCTTCATCGATACACTTTGGATTATAATAGTGTTTCGCTGCAAAGATCATGAAGTTACTAGAATTCACCTCATTAATAATCATTATTTAACTACGTTTTTATCACCTTTATCATTATCGCCTGGACGCTTTTTAGAAACTTTCAAGCTTTTACGGAAAGACTGAAAGTTTTTTGCATCTACTTTTGGCTCATCAACTGGCTCTGGAATTGGCGTTTTGTTTGCTAATTGAGCTTTTGCTGATGGTGACAAACCTACACCTTGTGGATCTTGTTTACCTTGGTGTGTAGCTTTCTTAATATTTTCATAGGCTTCTGCAGTTGGCTTAACTTTAGAACGACCTGTCATTTTATTTACGTACATATCTGATCCTTTAGATCTTTTTCTTAAGGTTTTCATTGACTTTAACCCAGCGTCTGCTTTTTTAGGTGATGCTGGTTGGTCAAGTGCTGTTTTTACTGTATTACGATTCTTTTCAATATCTTTACTTGCAGCTTTACCATACTTCATTAATTTGCCTACAGAAATCTCGTCCAAGTTTTCTTCTTTCATTCCTGATTTTTTTAAAGCAGTCTTATAAGAATCTCCAGCTGCTCTATTACTCGCATTCTTTGCAACGGTGACCGCATCTTTAGTACCTGAATGATCAGGGCCAAACTTTTTATGCATATCAATTACGTGCTGATGAGCTTTAGCTGCATTATCATGTTTATCAGCGCCTTTTGGCCACTTATTACCTACAGGTTTTGCTTTGGCTGCATGATCCGCTGCTGCTTTCTTATGCATTTCAAGATCTACA
>Ga0255751_10000812_pt1 | contig 29326 bp, 30 predicted proteins | sample 071ome_20_FD_179951 | JGI IMG/M metagenome (GOLD analysis project Ga0255751, IMG submission 179951) | Coastal salt marsh microbial communities from the Groves Creek Marsh, Skidaway Island, Georgia - 071412BT metaG (version 2) | ecosystem: Environmental > Aquatic > Marine > Intertidal zone >... | reverse complement strand
ATTCAGACACATTAGGATGGTTTCGTGCTCACGATGGTATCGGTCAGATTGTTTGTAAAGATGTCTGCGTTGATAGGCACAACACCATACATTCTTGTAGATTTTTGCCTTTTCAGTCAACTGCATTTGGAATACCGATTTGTGCTGCAACCTCTTGATGCTTCAGGTGCAACTTAACATAACACCGACACATATTCTTTAACTCATCAATGTCTTGACACGTTTCTATCTCTCTTGAGAGTTTTTCATACTCAAACATTCTAAAAGTTGTGTCGAGTGTTATGTCATCAGGATTCATTGTCTTTACAGTAAAGGATATTATATTTACTCACTGTAGTGCCCTCTCAAGTTCATTGATACGCATAAACTCTTCGTATGCCTTGTCAGAACGCTCTGAGAGGATGCTCAGAAGGTCTTGACGGATAGTGTCAGTGCTGACATAATCATCTAGGTATCTGTCCAGTGCTTCCTTCAGATGGCGTCTTCTGTGCCACTCTGGGGAATAGGGGCGATAGTCCATAATAATGCTGTATTTGAGAGTATTATAGCACTATGGGTTGTTGGGGTCAAGCCCTAGGTCTATTAAGTATTGTGTCCACCACTCTGGGTCTTTGTTTCTTCTCCATTGTGGCACTTCCATTCCCTTCTCAAAGTAATACTGCCACAATGCCTCATCTATAATCTGTTTTACTTCCATATTCCTCGTCCTCTTCATCAACGTCTGCATACGCATTTGCCACATATCTGTGTGGTTTTCTGGATTCTTCTCTGACATGTTTCCGTTCCTCACCTATAGCAGAAAACCACAATGCCAGTTTCATTACCAACCAGATGACTGCGAGTGGTAAGAAACAGAGTGATAGAATTAGTGCTTGTTTCATTCATCGACTTCCCAACACTTTTGGAATCGGTCTCTCAACTCATTCAGTTTTACCTGTTGTTGAAACTCAAGAATGTAATCGTTTATCTTCTTCTCTTCTGTTGTAAGTTCCATACGGTACTTCATCTTAATATCTATAAGACGCACCATATCCATATAATGATCGGTGCCCTTATTGATGAAGTCTTCGTAGGTCATTTAGTGAAGATTAAAAGATAGTATCATTCTTTCTTCATCTGAAGTTTGAGTAGGAGATTCGTGAAGTATAGTGGATGGAAAAACAATTAAATCCCCCTCTCTAACATCTGGACTAAACCATGTGGTACTTCCAGTTAAGAAATTATTAAAAGGTGAAAGGAACCTAGTAGATTTATGAACGTCTACATTGTATTTAATGTACAAAATACAAGAATATCCCTTCTGCCCATGATGATGGATGTCGTGGCGACTAAACTTGTAATATTTCTGTGACCACATACTAGGGACAAAATTAGATTCTAATTCTATACCCAGGTGATGTATGATGGTTTCCATATATGGAAACAAGAAATCCCATATTGGTTTTGAGTAATCATTGTATTCCTTACCTAAACCATGCCTAGAATAATTGAAGTCGGTTAATTGATTGCCACTCAGCTCATCCTCATAATAATTCGAATCACCAATAATATCCAATACCACACTTTTCTTGACATCCCAATCATTGATTGAAATTTTATATAGAGGTACAGTGAACATAAGATGTTGTTCAATCATATCAATATGTTCCCAGAAATAGTACCTGATTCATTCTACACTCTTTTTCAAAATAGTCATCATTAGTGATGTTCATTCCATGAAAGAATTTGCTTCCATCAAATAAAACCATTCTATTATACTTTGGTTTTAATTGTTTGATAATAGAGTAGTTGGTTTTACTTCTCCATGGCATATAGTGTTCTGGGCAATTTGGTGGTTCTTCACTGGGGTTCAAGTTTTTGTAGATGTTAGTGCCAGAAACATAATCATTCTTGTTCAAATATATTATTGCGGCGTATCTACTAAGATCTTTATGTGGCCACCAGTAATTGTTTTTATAATCGTTGAATTTTGATTTCTTAAATCTTGTTACGTTTGTTATTACTAAGTGCTGATTCTCCTCATTACCAACATCTTCTATCCCACAAATGTTTCTCAAAAACTGATATACTTTAACTACATGTTTTGAATTTATAATATGTCTTTTATCTTCAAATTCAACCATATTATTTGATGGTTGTTGCTGTTCCTTCCAAATTATTGGATCTATGATAGACAGAAGTTCAACAAGTTTATCTGGATCTTTATAAAAATTATCAGCAGTGTATATCACACTCCCCTCAAGATATTCTTTTTTTATCTCAAGGTTTTCATTTATGTCAAACATTTCAAATAATGCCTTCTTTACACAAATAGTGTAGAGTTTCTTTGATACTACCAATGTGTTTGCTACCATAAGCAACTTGTGGATATGTTGCTTCTTTACCAAACTCTGCACGGAATTGTCTATCACTAAAATCTACACCTAGTAGATACTCATGAAACTCACCACCAAGTGCTTTCAGGAGCATACCAATACGCTCACACTCTTGACTTCCGTTAGAATAAATTACTGCTGTTTCAGTCATCGTTCTTCTCCTCACTATATTCTAAAGTAATCATTGTTATAAAAAGTAGAATAAACGAACCCAATACGATAGATACCCATGCTGGCATATACATTATAGAATGAAAGAATACTGCCAAAAAAGCACTAACAGAAACCATCATAAGGAACAAAACAACAGTGTTGGCAAATGCTCTACGAAATTTAATCACGTTGCCTCCGTTTCATACCAGGAACAAATCCATCAGGACATTCATATGCAAATCTATTTACCTTACCATTATTAAACCATTTTTTGCCTGTTTGTAAAGCAGATTTTTTAGCACATCTTTCGACACTGTGTTTAATGCCAGTTTGTGCCTTACTCATATTTGCACGTCGCTTGGCATCATACTTGCGACCAGTCATAGTTTTGCTACGCCTATCCCTTTCTTCCTGTGTTGGGACATAACCTTTACCATTCTGATTACCAATCATAATCTTACTCATAGTAGCATTTTCACTACTGGTAATAAACTCACTAGGGTCAGGAGTTCCTGCATCAAAGGTCTTTAAGTCTTCAAAAAAGTCCATAATCAATCCCTCTGACGCCAATCATCTGGTTTGTCTTGGTTAAACCAATCTACAATCTCATCAGCACTACCAAAACCAGTGCGATGATTTGATGGGTCAGGGTCACCAAGCCCCATCTTATTCATAAAGTCGTCCATACTACCCTCAACCATATCAGGGTTAGCAGCACGACCTCTTGCTCTTTTAAGCATCTCTCTGGCAGAAGTATTTGCCTTAGCAAGTTTTTCTGCCCACACCATGTCTTCAAGACCTACTTGTTCTTGTAAGGCAATCTTATTACAAATGCCTTCAAGTCGAAGACGATATTGAGTCGATAACATATCAGTCCTTTGTCTCCTCTTTGGTATTTATTTGTGACATCAACTCTTCTGCCATCTTCAAAGAGCGACGGTATATCATATATTTTACCACAGGATTACCAGGATTATGTCTCAACCACCACCACTGACGTTGAATGTAAGAGTTTCCTAACCTCATTACATAATAAAAAGCAGCAGCAATGCTCTCATCAGTTACGATGAAATACATTGCCACTGCAAAGAGTGTAAAAAGTATGTATTGAGAAGTCATTAGTTAAACTCCTCATTTCTCCTTTCATCCAGATAACGGATGACTTCATCTCTCCATTCCATCAACTCATGAAAACACTCCTGATTGTGAGCACATTGACGCAATTCGTGGTCTGGTTTCAATACGCTTTCATAAAACAAACCAAGTGCATCTCTACGCTTTTCGTGTTTTTCGTTCATGAATTGTCTCCTGTTGTACTATTTAATCTACTTCTTTTTGGATTTTTTGATTTCCTTAAGAATGTAGTTCTTTGCGGCAGTGTAGTTCCGTGACTCATGGACGACAGAACCGTTGTTAATGATGGCAAATGCTTTGCTTCCAATGATAGGAATAGCAGCCCACATACCATCATTTGTCACATAACCTTCAGGATCTCCTGGGGTATCATCTAGCACCCCAGGACGCTCAATGAATGGTTTCTGAAATACCATCAGAAGAAGCAGGCATTAACACTAACGACGCGGGCATTAGGATTGCGTGCCAGTGCTACTTCGCGTGCTTCCTGATAGTCACGAGCGTGAACAACTTCTTCAAAAACTTTACCAGCAACGTAGAGTTGAACTTTGCACTTCATGATGGTGTTCCTTTGATTACCTATGTATTATAGCAAAAAGGGGAGTCTTGTGAACCCCCCTTGTGACAGTTGATTAATTGTCAGATTGTCATTGGCAATATCCTCGAATGTAGTTTTCAATCTCAGAACGCTCAACACCAACTTTGCTGGTGGGGTTTGCGAGAGTAAAGACTGCCTCAACAAACTTTTTGTTCTTGATGTTGAAGAATGAATCTTCAACCTGTCCAGAGCAAATCAAATAATCATTGACATGATTAGCAGTCTTAATGAGGTGTTGCCAAGGCTTTTTATCACTGGTAGTAGAACCAAGATAACGTTTCAAAACAAAGGCAGAGAAGTAATTTTCGATGTGCTTAATAATATCGAAGTTGATGCCAAGTCCATCAAGTGCATCATCCAGCAGGGGGTGAAGTCGCTTCTCAAAGTTATAGAAAGCACGGAGAAGATATGCAGACAACTCTTTGTTGGGTTTTTCCTTTTCCCAATCAACAGAATTGCACAGTGCCTGAACAATGTCTTTGAGAGTTTCAAGTTCTCCATCATTGATGGCATAAGATACCAACTTTTTCATCTGTGCGACTTTAGTGCAGCAGAAATGAGGGTTAGTTACCAAAGGAAAATCAAAATCAATAGGTTGCCAAGTGAAACCAGGGATAGACTTGTAGAAATTCATGGTATTAGTGGCAAGTTCATCACCACAAGCAACTTGGTGAGGAAGAGCTTCCCAGTCTTTAGTGGTATTAATACCTTTGATCTCTTTGTAAAAGAGTTTAGATGCCTCCAAAGAACGTTCAGAAGCTGTCACACTAGAATTAAATGCGACAACACGCACCATGATCTCAATCTCTTCGTTTTTGACAAGAGAAAGTGCAGCAACCTGTGCAGTAGTGTGTTGCTTTTTGACCAAATAGAAATTGCCAGTTGCTTCATCATAGAAAGCAACAGGAATTTCAGACTCACAAAAATCAATAGTATTGCTGAAAAGTTCAAAGTTCTCGATACAATACTCAGGGCGAACCTGACGTACAGAACCTTGCTTATAAAAAATCTTAGAAATGGGAAGTTTTACGGTGTAGACTTCTTTGCGGCCAGTCTGCTTATCGTAGAGTTCGTAAAACTGTTCGGTGCTCATAAAGCAGTTCCCAAAACCAATGGGATACTTTACGAGGGCATAATCAGCAGAATCTTGAACAACAGAGCGAAGATTACGAAAACGGGGCTCTGCAACCAGATCAAGTGCGCTGGTAAAAGTAGAATTGGACATGTACTTAAAGGTCAAGGTAAAGGTCAAAGCCTTTTTACGAGGGCGAACTCAAGAACCAGTATAACAGATCGAAAAACCGTTGTCAACTGATATATCGGAGTGGGTTGGTTACCCGTCCCTCACCGACTTGGCTAATATAGGACATTTGGGCGGATCGCGCAAGAGCCCCTAGGGAGTGTTACAAGTCCGTAACAGAATCGGAGATCAGTCGGTCTCCAAGAACGCAAACCACCAGATTCAGAGAAACCTGCTGTGGACGCTGCTTCCAACCATACCACGGTGTTTTCTTTCCGCCAACATATGGTGGTTCTTGACCAACAGAGGTATATTGTTCGGCAGTTATGTCATAGATAGTGTCCCCATCTTGCAACCACCAGTGTTTTTCACCACGATAATCAGTTCCACTCATCGGAACCAGTGCATCTGTGTCCATTAAGTAATACAGAGCTTGGGAAGAATGGTAGCAATGGCCATAAAAACGATTTTTCTGCAAATCCTGCGGGTACATCAGGGACTTCCGTCCCTTCAGCAGGTCCGATGACAGGTTTTTCCTAATTGACTCCATAACAGCAAAAATTTCAGACATCGGATATGGTTCAAAGACCAATGTCCGTGTCTGAAATATCTCTTTATCTCTATATCTGTGCCTCTCAACTATTTTCATTGACGATAAATTGCTTCTCATATTCTAGCAGACCTTTGTGATATTTAATAGTCTCATCAGTGGGTTGTGCCGAATCCCAACGAACCTTACCATCAGGTCGCTTAAACAAATTGATACCAAGATGCTGGTATTTTTTATCAGTAGGGACAAATACTTTGTAAGACTCTCCTTGCTTATTACTGGTGAGTTGTGACAGTTTACGATTCTCAGACTTCAGAACTTTGATTTTAGTACAAGCAGACTGAAACAGATTGCGAAACTCATCATAATCTTCTAGATAAATGTGAGCATTGTCCATCACATAACGACCGACAAATTGAGGGCTCCAACAGTGATCATCTGTTCGATCTGTTGATACTGCCTTAGATGCTTCCTCACTAATCAGTCCAGTATCACCATACTGACAACTAAAGATTCCCTCATAGTAGAATCGAGTGACAACACGAACGATGTCTTCATCAGTAGGATCCCACAGTTCTAGATTAGATTTTAGTGCATTGAATGTGGCTTGACAGTAAATTTCAAGTTTGCGAAGTTTTTTGTTGTTCATGATTCAGCGACGAATGACGGAAACGGCAGGCATACCCTGATTGAAAACGGTGTCAACGACCGCTTGAACGCTCTTGGCAGTGCTGATGCCCACTTTATCATAGACGGGCACACAGACCAGTCCAAAGGTCTTAGAAGCGCCACCCAGACGGATCACACGACCGATGGACTGGGAGATTCCGATGTAGTCCATATTACGCATAAAGAGGACTGCTTCCAGACCGCTGACGTTGATACCTTCGGACAGGATGCTGTGGTGCAGAACCACGAACTTCTTGCTAGGATCCTTGCCCCAAGCGTTGAGAGTGTCAAAGAACACCTCACGGTTGACCTTCTGACCATCGATGATAGCACCAGTCTTGCTGGTGATATACATGCAGGAGTAACCACGCTCTGCCAGTTCCTTGCGGAAGTCAGATTCGCTCAGCAGTTTGACAATCTGCTTGGTAGAACGAGCACAAATCAGAATCTTACCCAGATCATTGTCATCAATAGTGTCAAGAAGATTCTGGGAATCACGGTCAGCGATCATCTGTTTGTCCTGAACCATGTCCAGTTGTTTGACAACAACCTTAGGAGGAAGGATATAACCTTCTTCCACAAGCTTAGGAGCAGGAACGTTGCAGATTACTTTACCGTAGACCTCAGGATCATTCATCCCTGGTTTGGCAATAGTGAGAGAATGCTTAGGAGTAGCAGTGAAGAAATAGCAGCGAGTAGCAGTAGAAGAGAAGTGCTCCGTAGCAGCGAAAAAGTTACGTTGGACCGAATTGTGCGCTTCATCAAAGTAAATACAATCAACGTTGATGTCTGCTTCCTGAAGACGGGGAAGAGAATGATAGGTGGTGAAGATCAGTTGCTTGCGGTATGCTTGCTGACTCCAATTACGGATGATAGCAGGTTTGGTGCTGCTAAAGTGATGAGTCTCACCACTATGAACGTGCATCACTGCAACATCAGTGTGAAACTCAAGAAACTCAGCAGAGAGTTGCTCAGCAAGCAGAATACGAGGAGCAACTACAACAACGATACCACGATCACAGGCATCAAGATATTCCTGAGAATCCTTGATCATACACATGGTCTTGCCACCGCCAGTGGGGACGATGACCTGACCCTTATCGTGTGCCAGCATAGCGGCAAGTGCGTCCTGCTGGTGGGGTCGGAGTTGCATCACAGGTCTCATCGCGTATGGGACTATTATAGCACGATGGGCCCTCTACCGATGGGCCCTGTGACAGTTATTAAAGTGGTTAAAAATAATTAAAGTTTATTACTATTCTTACTTTCTGATCAGTACAGGTTGTTCCTGCATGTTCTTTTTTGCAATCAAAAGTGATTAATCTATTCTCAACACTTTCTATTTTAGTTTCATCACGAAATATTGTGTATCCATTATTACTATTTAAATAAAATATAGAAGTTTTTGCACCTTCGTAATCATAATCTGTATGATATTGATGTTGTATTATATTTTCGGTTCTAGTAGTTAGATTTGCTTTAATTCTTATTAAAGATCTTGGATTTAATTTATCAATAATAGGATGAAGTAATTTTATATAATCACTGGTTATGGTGTCATTATCATAAAATCTATGAATAAATTGATGATTATCCAAATAATCATTTTTACCATCAGTAAAATCAACTAATGGATTATAAAACCATCCTATTCCACCATATAAAAATGTATTCTTAATAAGAGATATCTCACTCTCCTCTATGAGATTATTATGAAGCTTCATAATTCATCTCTTCAACCGGGACAAAGGTAGTCTACTTGGATTTTATGAGAGTGTCAAGCTTGTGCTAATGCCACCAACAGTAAACGTCAAAGTAGAACCAGAAACGCTGATTATAACAGGTCCTCCCGTACCACTGGTAAATCCTTGAGTTGCAGTTACAATACCAGCAAAGCTTTGTGTGCTACTAATAGTAGTTATTCCAGAACTTGTAGTTGCTGTTATATTATCGCCAGCAACTATGGAAGTAATAATTCCCGTTAAACCAGATCCATCACCAGTTGTTGTTAGATAGGTAGAAGAATCAACTGTTCCATCTGCCTTTAAGAACTGATTAGAAGTTCCTCCATCTTTTACGATGGTGTTTCCTGTGATAGAACCAGAGGCAACTACATTTCCACTAACATCAAGTTTTTCCGTTGGTGAAGTTGAATTGATTCCAAGATTTCCAGATTGAGTCAGTACCATTGCACGATTTGATGCATTGGTCATCCAGTTAAATGCCGTTCCTAATCCACTTGGATTCAAATAGAAGTTGAGATTTCCAGTATCATAATTTATAATATCTAATGACTCATCTGTACTATATGGGTATGAACCATTTGCATTTCCATGCCCAAAACGAATTTGTCCATTGTCAGTGATTGGAGTAATGTTTCTTCCGAGAGTAATTATAGCCTCATTAGAACCATCACTCGTAACTTGTAAAGAAGAAATACCAGTTTTTCTTACATGAAGTTGAGCATTTGGTGAATTTGTTCCAACACCAAAAGTCTCAGCATATCCACGAGTTGATGCTGTTACGATACCAGCTGTTACGATACCAGCACTCAATGAATTAACAGATAAGTTTGCCGATGCTGTTACACTAGAAGCAATACTTGCGGTTCCAGTTAAATTGGCAGTGATTGTTCCAGCATAAAAATCCCCAGAACCATCTCTGGCAACAATAGTGGATGCTGTATTAGTATTAGTTGCGGTTGTAGCACTATTTGGAATATCTGTTAATGATGCACCAGAACCACTGAAAGTGGTGGCAGTTAGAACACCAGTTACATCTGCATTACCATGAACCTTAAACTGAACATCAGAAGCACCAGGACTCGTAGTTGTATTAATCCCTATCTTTGATGTTGTGTGAAATCCTACACCAGCATTATCAGTAATGAATGTTGTTCTGGCATATCCAATTAAGTTATCAACTATTTCCGAACTTCCTACTTTAAATTGTCCTACGGTAAGAATACCAGAAACATCAGCATTTGTTGCACTCAGAACTCCAACGGTTCCAATACCAGCATACAGTTCCCCAGTTGTTGTGAGACCAGTAACTCTCGTATCTCCATGAACATTCAACAAATAACCTTGCGGGATGGAAGTTCCAATTCCCACAAGACCATTTGCATTTACGACAAAGTTATCATTATCAACTTGAAGACCGGTTCTGAAATTAAATGACTTACGAATATTTGCCATTATAGTCTTTTTAGTTATTTATTTGATTCTAATAATATAATATAATCCAAGATATGGTGGAAGGTTTGCATTGGTTCCATCTGATCCTGTGCTTGTCACTGTTACATCATGTGTATGAGCACCATTAGAGTTAATACCACCACCAGTGGACATATTGTGGCATGATCCACCATCACCTCTGTTGGCACAAATTCCACCACCGTCTCTTATTGGAGTATAATTAAGTGAGTGACTGTGACTTCCTGCCGATGCCGTTGATCCAGTGTGTTCGTGCTCAACAACAATGGCATCCGCACTACCACCAGTATCATTTAGGTCATAAGTATCACCTGCACCAGCAACAAATCTATTTTGTAAGTTTGGAAGATTAAATGTTGCTCCGGTACCACCATAAGTGTATCCGATGATATTAAACAAATCAGAATATACTGATGTGCTCAATCCAGCACCATTACATTGTCTCCAGTTTGCAGTTGGCCAAGTATCTGATGCACCTGGCCAAATCATAATACTTCCGATAGGAGTAATATTTGGAACATCCAAATAGTTGGCACTAATTATTCCACTGTCTGAGGGAGATCCTGTAAGATCTAAGTTTCCAATGATTGCTGTGTTTCCAGTGATTGTTGTGTTTCCAGTGACTGTTGTGTTTGTTTGAATAGCAACACTACTACCAGAAGCAGCACTGATTTTCAAATTACCACTAGTTGAGGTTAATTCACTAGTGGTCCCATTCAGAGTTACTGTCCCAACAGTTGCATTTGCTGCCGTAATAGTTTTACCAACACCAATTCCACCAGAAACTACAAGTGCCCCAGATGATGTACTCGTAGAATCTGTCTCATTAGTAATTTTATTGATATCGGTAAATCTAACAGATTTATTGAATGTTACTGGGCCATCAAATTGTGATAGAATTCTATTTGATTCTCCACCTTCTACGACTATTCTTTCCTTAACAGTAATTTCGTCAAATACACCACTCAATCTAGCAGAATCTTCTCCAGTTACACTTGGAATTGGTGTATCAAATGTTGCTTCCTCACCAGTAGCAGATGATTTCTTCTGGTTTCCAATATAGAAATCACCACGGTTGTTCATACCAGTATAAACAACAATACCAGCAGATCTTTCTTGAGATTGAACCAAGAATTCCTCTCGTTCTGTCAGTGATCTAATTTGGACTTGTGGTAAACCAGTAGAATAGTTTCCTGGGCCATAACCAAGATATTCGAATGTGTGACCAGATGCACGAATGATAGATGGTCTGCGGAATTCGATAGATCTTGGTTTTATTTTCTTAATTGTAGAACCACTGTCGTGTGCGACTTGTCTTGTAGCTAAAGCACCACGAATGACAACCAGTTCATTGTTGCCAACACCCTGTAGGGAACTATTTGCAACTCTCATAATCTCTTCATCAATTTGGATGTAAGATCCGAGAGGGAATCTCGTCATTGTTCCAACCCCAGAGTTTGGAACAGTAACTGCAAATTGTGTTGTCGTATTTGTAATTGAAGAGTTTAGAGTTAAAGTTTCACCATCATAGAAAGAAATTGCTCTTGCACCAAGATTTTCTGCAGATCTATCAGAAGATCCGGCATTCGAAGAATAACCGTGTTTTAAAATATAACCAGAGGAAACTGGAAGATTTGAAACTGTAAATGTATTAACATCAACTCTCGTGTTGACAATAAAGTCACCAACATTATTATTACTTCCATCAATAATTCTAATCTTATTTCCAGAAACTAATCCGTGCCCAGCAGAAGTGATAGTGTTTCCACTTGCAGTAAATGCTAAGGATTTTCCAGTTATAAATGCATAATGATTAGAAGTAATTACTGGATCTCCAGTTGTTCTTGCAACTGAAACTTGAGTAGGAGTTCCAATAGCAGTAATACGATGATAGGTATCGGATGTTGTTCCTGCACCAGTGAATTGAACTACATCACCAACATTCACAGATACTCCAGCACTGGTATAGGTGAATGTTGCCGTACCATCACCACCAATATCTTCACTGCTGAAATACAAGGTTTCAGAACTATAACCAGATCCAGCTGCAGCGATTGTTGCTCCAGTAACAGAACCACTTCCATTAACAGTTACGGTAGCAGTTGCGCCATTCCACGTTCCAACGGCAGATCCATTTAAAAGTCTGACATTGAAGTGAGTTCCTGTTCTGTATCCTGTGCCAGATACTCCAAGTTCTCCATAAACAATACCATTTAATCCGTGTCTTCTATCAAATGTAATATCGGGTGTGGTTGTTGTACCATCGGCAACTGAAGAAATTACAAGTCCAATTCCAAAATCTGTACTTAATTTGTCCGCTGTTTCTCTTGTAATACTCTTCTTACGGTCATTCGTTACAACATCTCCAAGAGGTGAAACTTTTGCATAACTTCTTGCAGATGCGGGGTTGTCATCATAATTATCTCTGTCTAATTGTGGATAGAGATCTACAATGTTCTGACTGTATTTTAATGACGTAAATTCCGAAGAAACTGAGTTATCAGAATTTGCAACATAAATGTGGTAGACACCATCACGCTTTCCTTCTTCATACTCTTGAATTACTTCATTTCTATAAAGATAGAGATTTGATTGCAAATCATTTCTTTCAAATCTAGGAGATACATCAGTTCTAATGCCTGTATTATTTGTGAATCCACCAGGTAGTTGTCCTCCAGTATCATAACTGAAGGTCATATCATCAACAACAGTAACAGTAAATGTTCCGTTATATCCTTTATCAAATGTTCCAACACCAGTATTGACAAGAGTATCAGTTACATTACGAATAATAACACTATCCCCAGTCTTAAGATTATGTGGAAGTTCTGCTCTTACGGTTGCAGTTGGATTGCTAAATGAGCAGGTACTAATAAATCTTGGGTTTCTGTTGTAATCATAATCATCTGCGGCAGTAATTGTGGTCTTATTAAAATCTGTATCATCAAGTCCACGATAACCAGTAGATGATGATTCCTGAAGAATAAATCCACTTTCTGGAGTCTTGGAGTTCTCCAACTCTTTTGGAATTACTACTCTTACCTTATAAATCTTTTCATCAAGACTTCTTGTGTCCTCTATTCTCTTGATGTATGTTGCCTCACTTGTTCCAGTTAATGGTGCAATATTGGTGTAAATATCACTAGCATTTGTTATAATATACCAACCACTATTTGCCGAACTCCATTGTACTGGATGACCCTCATCACCAGACTCTTTATCGGATACTCTGCTGAGAATGGTTAAATTTGTCCCACCATATACGGTAATTGGATTATCGTTTCTAGCATCCGATTCTGAAGCTGCTAACTTTAATGTTGTGTTATTTGGAACAATCGCATAATAAGTAACACCTTCTTCCAAATTTTCTGGAAGATCCCCATCATCACTAATAATAATTACTTTTTCGGCAGTTTGTAATCTATGTGTTCCAGAGGAAAGTGTGAATATATTTAAGGATGGAGTTCCTACAGAATATTCTTTAACAGAACTCGTGATCCCATCAGACATAAAGATGTCCGCAGAATATTCTGAGGAACCAATCTTTAAGAACAATTGATCATTTACTTTTGCACCAACCCTATATCCTTGAGTAAGAGAAGGTGGAACGTTATCCTCGGTATCGAAACCAGTAAGATATAAGTTTGTAGAAACACCTACGAGTTTTGTTTTATCAATATCAATCGTTAACCAATCAATTTGTGATTCTGATCCAGTAATCGCTCTTGGTGGGATAATATGTGTAATAAATGCTTTATCGTCTTTTGCAAATGCTTCTTTTTTAAATCCACCAGCAGACAATGATATTTGTCCAAAGTTGGAGTTTGAGTTTGTGATAGAAGCATCACCACCACTCAGTGCTTCGAAGTGCTTATTAAATCCAATCGCAAAGACAGAAACAATTTGAATAAAGGCATCATTAGATACTTTAATGTGTGTTCCTTCCCATCCACTTCTGTAAATCGCCTCCGAGTCTAAGTGATATACTGTTCCACTGGAAGATGATTGTCCAGCTAAAGCTCCACCATATTGGGCAGTGATGGCAATATTGTCGCTATATGCTCTTGTTGATTCATTATATTTTACAAAAGCACGGTCATCTTTCTGAAGTGATACACCAGTGAATTGTGCAACAACCATTGAACGGAAACCAGTTGCCTTGTTTCCGTCGGCGTGCATACCTTGCATACCCCATACAGAACGTAAGGAGCAGTTAAAGATATAAGGAGAAGCACCAGATACAGTATCTGTTTCTACAGTTACAAATTCATCGCCAGAGATGACACCAGGAGTTGTCATCGTCGATGGAGCATAAAGAAGATTGAAATAGAATATATTTGGATTATCTAAATCAACTTCAGTTACTTTTGTTGATACATTATAATTTGTATCACCATCAACTGGAGTAACACCACTAATACGAATTGGTGTTCCTGCAGAAAGACCGTGTGGTTCTTCTGTTACTACAGTAACTCTATTGCTTACTACTCCACCAACTCCAGCTTGAATACTAGTAATTTTAACTGGATCACTTGCAAATGCACCAACAATTTCATATTCTGGTCTTTGTGAGGCAAATCCATTTGGATCTATTGGGAATTTGTCATCAATATCTCTAGCAGATCCTGTACCATATGCGATTGAAAGTTTCGCATAGTACATATCAAGATCTGAAAGTCCATAATTTGATACTTCGTTTACACCATCAGCATATTCAAAGCAAGTTAATTTGTGATGTGAAAATGTTGGAACCGCTTGATTTGTTACTGTAAAATTATCGTTCTTGGTATACACAATACCAAGTTCATCTGCATCAAAGAGGGAGAATTGCCAAAAATAACAAGCACCAGTGATTCTAAAAATTGCAGAAGTTGGTGTATCGTCCGTTGGGTTTGGAACATATTTTGGTCTGACTTTTGTCTTTCTAAGATCAAGACCAACAATAGATACGCCTCTAGGAACAATTACGCCACCATAGATACTGTTAAATCTATAGAGATGATTTTGAAATTGTGTTAAATCAAAATTAGATTCTAATGATAAGTAGAAATCTGCTGGAACTATTTCTGATGCTCCATTGTCTGGTCTAATAACTTTTGGTGTTCCATTATCATCAATCATCGACCACCCAGGTCTATTATCAACAATATGCTCACCAGGCATCAGAAGAATAGTGGTCTTCTCCGTCTCATCATTATTTTTTCCTTTCACATAAGAGAATCTTGCAGCCTCAAGAAGTGCTCTCTGAATAGTCTTAAAAGGTCTGGCAAGAGAGTTACCAGTGTTTGTAATACTATCTGTTGAGTCTAAATCTGCTGGACTTACATAAAGAATTCGACCCTCAGTATTTTTAATAAAGTTGTCTAACTTATTCAGAGGCATTGTATTATGACTTCTAGGATATTTCTATGATTTATTTATCCCATCAAATCCTCCTCATCATAGTAATAGACTTCATCATCTGGCATATCCTCAGGGTTCTCCAAATCAACTGGAAATAAACAAGGATGCACTTCCTCGTCTATAAGATAGAAAGAACTTCTGTATAAGTCTTCTGGTTCAAATGCTGTTTCTTTATCTGCAAGTGCTACTAATTCTTTGTCTTGTAAATGTCCGTCAGGTAGTTCATCAAAGGTGAATGGAACCTGATTAATAAAATACATCTTCACTATCATACTGTGGTCCAAATACCAACAGTATGCAGTGTCAATTCTATAAGACATAGCGGATGCTTTTTGTCTTATTTATTTTTATAGGACGAGGGGGAATCGAACCCCCACGGGCACAATGCCCAACAGATTTTAAGTCTGGTGCGTCTACCTATTCCGCCACCGTCCCGTAGGTGCTGGTTGTGAGGATCGAACTCACCTTAGCCCGATTATGAGTCGGGAGCTTTCACCAGAGAGCTAAACCAGCACGGCAAGTCCATTATGTAATAACCTATGACAATTAGCACATAATGGAACACATTTATCAATCTCCTCTTGTAGAGATTGAAATGATCCAGACTTCATAATGTTTGCCACCATTCCGTCTTTTTGTGATGGATCTAAATGATGTAAATCCATTACACAAGGATCATATTTTACCTTACAAATTTGGCAAGGTTTGTCTTTGGCAGACCTTACCATCCCTTTACGTTTTTGGTAAGAGGACTCATTGGATTTTGGAGGTCTATTCTCCGCCATCCATTTTTTAGAATACTCTCTTCTTTTTTCGGGGTCTTTGTAAGGCATAGGTATAACATATACTAGGTATATTTATACCGATAGGAATACTGGGGATTGAACCCAGACTAACCCGTTATAAGCAGGCCGCTCTAACCATTAAGCTATATTCCCGTGATGATAATTACGATGCTTCGTTGTTATCCTCAGTGTATATTCGATAAAAATCATCATTTGCTGGTATCATAACGGCAGCGGTGCCATCTTCTTTTACGATACCTATGTGCTCTCCGTTTTCTACCCTCTCAAGGAGGGAATCGAAGTTTTCTTCCCACTCTTTCAAAGTAAATACTTCCATAGTTGGTTTATTTATCAGTACTCCTCGCCCTGAATTGCGAGCTCGGCGTATTCGATTTGGTCTTCGTCAAGGTTAGCAGTCACGACTTCAAGGACATTCATAAACTCATTTACAGTTTCGCACTCTACCAGTTTTTCATTGCCCTCATCGCTCAGTAGGAGAAAAGAGCGAGTGCAGACATCAATAACAATACCGAGAACAGATTCTTGTGCGGTGCCCATCAGGTCTTCCGTTGATTACCTTAGTATTATAGGGCATCTGGACGGGGGTGTCAACTGTGCCAGTCAGAAAACTGGTCAGGTCTTCATAATATATGCCAGAGCATAATATGGAGGTCTATTTTCATGGTAATCATTTCCACCAGCACTGCCAGTGGTGTTGCCGCCTTGAGAAACAGGTTGCGAAACAGCACCACCGCCAAATGATTGACGATCACCACCTTGATAAGAGTGACTATGAGATGGCATTTCTGCCGTAGTCAACTGGTGAGCAACTTTACCACCAGTGTTTCCAGGACCATAGTTACCACTAATAGCACCGGTGTCTGCATTAAATGTTACACCAGTAGATCCGTCACTATGAGCACCAACAATAAATCTATTTCTTAAGTCTGGAGTACCATTAGAACCATTACAAAGGACCCATCCAGTTGGAATTGAAGCAATGGATCCAGACCACATGATAATTCCGCCAGACGGTACGACTGCATCACCACCAGCGCCTCCGCCAACATCTACCCATGCACCACCATCTCTTATTTTTATTGCCATAAGAAGAACTAACTAATTCCTAAAAGAGTTCTAAGTTCTTCAACTGTCAATCCAGCATTTGCAAGTTTTTCTTCTGGTGTCAATTCTGGTGGAGGTACAGCTTCATTAACAACCCAACCATCTTCCCAAGTTAAAAATTGATCTCCTTCAAGTATTGGCGGCACCTCTTTTGTAGAATTTAAAGGTGCTACGTGTGGATTGTTATTAACTTCTGGTTCTGGGGATTCATAATTATAATAAACTCCTCTTTTATCTTCAATAACACTCCACGAAGTTCCATCAAATATTGCAACTTCACCATCATTTGTAGATGGTGGTTCTACACCAGTTGCATATGCAGGAATTAACCACACATCAGGTTCTAGTGGTGATGGATCTGCCACATCTTCAGAAATAAAATGATTGTGCTCTGAGTGATAATGATAAATTCTCATATTTCGATATAATTTCTTTTTTTTATTTATAGTTAGTATTTAATAAGAGCAAGAAGTGCTCTGTTACGTGGACGAGATTCATTAGAGTTAGAAGTTCCACCTGCTTGGGCGATACTGTTAAATGATAATCTGTAACTTTCTGGTGTACCTGGTCCAAGGTTTGGAAATCCACCGCTGGAGCCAGTATATCTAACAAGATTGCTTGGTCCGTGATTATGCCGTGCAAGTTGGAAGTTCTGGAACGAACCAAAAGTACGCCCACTATCTACACCACGTCCATCATCCCAACCACGAATAAATTCACCACGAAGATCAGGTAAAGTAAATGAAGCACCAGATCCGCCATAGGTATATCCAATAGCAGAAAATAAATCTGCATAAGTTGACGTTGATACCGAAGCACCATTTGCCTTTAAATATCCATCAGGAATGGTGCTGGAAGCACTATAAATTACAGTTCCTGCAGGATTACCGCCACCACTTCCTCCACCTCCTCCTCCATCAGAAGTATCATACCAAATATCACCATCGCAAACACCAGTTGGTTCAGTTGACTGCACATAACGAGTTCCATAGGCATTACTATCCTCACCAATAGTAATCGTTGCGGTTCCAAGACTAACAGCAGTTGTTATTGGATTCGTGCAAGCATAATTTTCTTGTTCAACATCCACATCAGATAAAATTCCACCACCACCATCAGCAACAGCAGAGATAGTAAATCCACCAGATGCTACTGGATTAATAGTAATATTAGAACCAGCAGTAATCAATACATCATCATTTGTGCTACCATCACTTAATCTCAGAATGGCATTAGTCCCACTGTCTATTGCCTGTAAAGTATATCCAGCACCTGGTAGATTAGTTAAGTCGCTCCATTGTGGAGCATTTGTAGTATTATTATAAGTAAGAACACGACCATTTACATTTGGTTCTGCTAAGAAAGTCGTTGTACTTGGGGCAGATTGATATGGAAGACTTCCTGCGGCACCACCAGCAAGACTGGTTGCAGTGTCAGCATTACCAGTGATTGCACCTACAAAAGTATTTGCATATACATTATCCCATTTGTTTAATGTGCCACCCAAATCTAATGTTCCGTTTGTTGACGGTAATACATCACTATCAATTCTGCCAGTAAAGGTTATAGTATCCGTTGTTGCATTTCCAAGATCTACATTTCCATTAGCAGATAGTAATCCACCAATAGTAATTCCACCAGTCAGACTCAATAAATCTGATGATGGTGTAAATGATATTGAAGAATCAGTATAGACAGATTCGTAACCTGCTGGTGAGTTATTCGAATCAACAAATGTCAAATAATGTGTAGAGGTACTAGATGATGCCTGAGTTAGTATATTGTCCGCATTAAGAACAGTTGCATTTGTAAAATCTATACCAGTGTTAGATGCAGCAGTAAGTCTTCCTTTAGAATCTACAGTAAATGTTGCTACTTGTGTGGAAGATCCATAAGAACCTGCAGTAACACCAGTATTTGCCAGAGTTAGTACTAAATCTACATCGGCAGTACCATCGAAGGATACTGATGGAGCAGTGCCGTCTCCCGAAATACTAAAATCTCTAGCGGTTTCTAGTGCGGTGGCCGTATCAGCATTTCCAACAAAAGATCCATTAAATGTATTTGCATATACATTATCCCATTTGTTTAATGTAGCACCTAAATCTAATGCTCCATTCGTCGATGGTAATAAATCACTATCAACTCTAGCGGTAAACGTGACTGTATCCGTTGTTGCATTTCCAAGATCTACATTTCCATTGGCAGATAGTAATCCACCAATGGTTAATGCGGAAGAAATATCAACTGATGCGTTAATATCCAGATCAGAACCGAATGTTGAAATACCAGTTACACGTAGTTTATTCAGTGTCGAAATTCCAAGAGCATTAAAATCTTGTGTTTCCAAATATTCGGCAAAATCACCAGTGTTTGCCGTTAAATCATCAAAAACAATATCATCTAATACGTATAAGTCCCCACCAACATATAAATCTCCACCAGTGGTGGTAATTCCTCCTTGGGTTGCTAAAGATGTTTCACCTCCAACATATAATTTCTTCTCTATTCCTACTCCACCCTCTACTGTTAAAGCCCCATCATCTTTTGATGTTGCATCAACAACATTGTTTACAACCAATCTGTCACTTGATGCAACCTGAACAGAGTTGCCTTGACTATCAAGGAACAGAGCGCCACTATTTGTAAAAATGGTGCTTCCATCAATTCTAACACTACCAAGAGTTGATATTCCAGTAACTTCTAAATTTATAAGTTGAAGTTCATCCAAATCAAGAGTACTTAATGTGGCAATTCCAGTTACTTCTAAATCTGTCGCGGTAATCTTTTTATCAAAAGTTGCATTATCGGTTACATTTAATTCTCCATCAACTGTAGCAGCATCACTTATCAGAGTAAGGATATCATTATATACTCCTCCAAGAGACTTAACATTGAATACCACTGTTCCATTGTTTGTGGTATTATAAATTCCAAATACACCATCTCCTCCACCATTGCTACCTAAATCACCTTGTCCCATTCCCTGAGTATTAATATTCAAAGAATTGAGAGTTGTTATACCACTTACATTGAGATCATCAATAAAGACTCCACCGCTGAATGTAGAAACTCCAAGAACATCTAAGAGTTGTGTGGGTTGAGTACTTCCAATACCAACACGACTGTTTATATAATCAAAATAGAAATTGTCTGCACCATCTACCAAACCAGCAGTATTATGATACTGCATCTGCCCTATAGTTCCACCAGCACCTGCCTGAACCGAATTTGGTGTTACCCAAAGAACCCCATCAGTTACTGTTTTTACCAATAAATTTCCAGTATTTCCTGGTTGATTATTAGAATCATAAATTGTACCAGTGAGTCTAATATCACCCTGTAAATGTAATTTTGCCGTTGGATCTGTTGTCCCTATACCGACCGATCCTATTCCTAGGGTAGTAGTAATTACTGTACCACCAGTACCTACGGTGATTCTATCTCCAGCGGCAAGTAATCCATCATTAAATGTAAATCTCGTATCTGTTGCAAAGTCCCCAGAATCTTTAAATAAAACTTCCTTATCATTTCCAGGAGGACTGATAGTAATAGTTACTGCATATCCAGGATTTATTCCTCCAATACCTTCTGCAACTACAGAATTACCAATAAAATCTAATTGAGTTGTGCTACTTAAACCGCCTACCTGCACACCTTCATCAAAAATAGTGATAGAACCTGGGATAATTCCACCTTGATTTGGAATCCAATATCTTTCTCCGGGATATCCATCAACACCAATAACAATGTATTGATTACCTGGTGGTGGTGGATTTCCCAAATATGAGGAAGGACCAACTAAAGGATCACCAAGGTTTGGTTCAGATTCACTAACTGATAAGTACCTATATCTATCCGACGTTAATCCGGTTTGTGCGGTCAGTTTAGAACGACCAGAAATATACTTAGCCATAAATTATGTCGTGCTATTTTCCAAGATACTCATAATTAACTCCATTTGTAATGGAGCAACTTGACCTCCACCTATGTAAGTGTGTGCAATACCTGCAACTACACCAGAATTGGTGGTGAATGTGAGAGATGTTCCTACAGGACCATCTATACTATCAACAACGAATGATTGTTGTGGTGCTGGGAATATTGATGTTGTAAGACCGCCAGTATATGATCCACAGGTAAATGCCAATCCACTCATAGTTACTTCATCACCTACATCAAATCCATGAGGTGATGCCGTTTCTATGGTTGTGATGCCTGTAACATTATCATATTGTGCTGTACTTACAGCAACTATTCCACTTTGAGTTCCTTGAATAATAACGGAATCTTGAATAAGTGCAGATCTTTCCAATACCAATCTGCCGTCAATAATTACCAAAGAATCATTTGGAGGAATCTCTGCATCTTTGATAACTCTTATATTTCTCGTATTACCAGAAGTTTTAGATGCTGTACTTTTTCTTCTATGAGTGAAAGTTACGGTTGGGTATGTATTAACCCCAACATTTGCTACAGAAGCATAAAGAACAATAGAAGAAACACCAGTGGGAGCAGTATAAACAGTTTGTTCCCCTGGTGCTACTGGAACTGCGATGGTGATAAATTTATTAAGTGGTGCGACTGCCATATTATCTCAACGCAAGTATGAGTGGTGTGACTTCTGCTTGTATTGCCTTACTAAAATCTCTTCCTCGAACTGTTGATGTTGTTTGATCGACTTGAATTCCAACACCAATATCAAAATTACCTTTTTGATCTGTTGATGTAAATGGAATTTGTGCGCCGTCAAGAGCAACAACTTCATTCTCTTTAATTGGAAGAGCACCCCTGAAGGGTAACGCAGTATTTATACTCGTACCCGTACCAACATACTCGAAAGAATGTGAACTTGTAAGGATACGACTAATTCTCTTAAGAATAAATGGATCTCCAGAGAATACTTCATATGGAATAAATTCATTAAACGTTATTGATGTAATACCAGTTGGAGTTGTTACTTCTGTTGCCTCAGAAACAGTGAAATAAATCGGAGACATTTTTGCTGTCGCAAGACTGGTGTTACCATCAATATCAACAACAATATTTTGAGTTGGTAAGTAGTTTCTACCTGAATTAATAACATCAATTTCAGTAATAAATCCATCAGCATCTACTGTTACAGAAGCTTCTGCAACGATACCTTGTGGTCCTTTTGGTTGAACCGTTCCATCAGCATCTCTAATAACTACCGCTGGTGGATTTATAGCAGAATATCCACCAGGAGAACCTATTACGGTGATACTATCAAGTTGTTCTAATGGTTCTGAGAGCTCAGTAAATTCAACTGCATCTGGATAATTTACCTGACCAACATTATTGATCTTAAAGAACAATGCCTGACCATCAAAAGGTCTCTGTGGAATATTATTTACATCAGTAACTCCAGTTCCAACAATGGTATCAGAATCATCTCCTGGTACTAAATCGTTCAATACAGTTCCAGTATATTCTGTTCTTCCGAGTCCAACTGCATATAATCCAAAATTACCAAATGATGAGTTAGAGTTTGTGAGATCGCATTGACCGCCAGTGTCACAATAAATTGCTTTATCACAGTTGATTGTAAAAATGGAAACTAATTGTGCATATCCATTATTTGTAATAGAAACACCAATACCGTTCTCATTATATTGTGTGAATGAATCGCATACCATACATTTCAAGTCAGCGCCAGGAATATTTGTTCCTGTGAAATCTGCAGATGCATGATCACCATTGATTTTCATACCAACACTTCCACTCATAAAGTTAGTGCAGTTACGAATGTATGGAGATCTCCATCTTCCACTAGCACCTTCATTTGCTGGACCAAGAGCAACATAACCAGTATTTGCCTGATATACCGGATCTGTTGGAGGAAATGCTACTGCACCAATACCATAATGAACTACACCAACGGTTTCTCCAGCAAAATTCAAATTCTCAATTAAACATCCTCTTCTCACATGAAATACATCTTTGTCTAAATTCTGAGGTTGAACTGTAACAAGTCTAAGATCTTCTCCAGTTACAGATACATCCGTTCTCAATCCAATAGGATTGTTTTCTATATAACGACCAGGACGAATTTTAATCGTATCACCCTCTTGTGCTATTGCCGCTGCTGCACCAATGGTAGCTTTTGCATCACCCTCTAATAATCCACTATTAGCATCATCTCCATTCTTAGAAACCCAAATAGTATTCTGTGTTTCTACACCAGAAGGTCTCCAAGACACCCCAGTTCCAACAGATGCTAGTCGATAATCTTTCCCAGCGACACCAGTTAAATTGTTGATATCAATTAAGGAAGATTCAAGTTCTAATGATGATTCTAATTTAGTATCTCCACCAACAAATAGTTTTTTAACAATTCCAACACCACCATCAATCTGTACAGATGCACTAGCAGTACTTGTTGCTTCTGTGACATCGTTGAAGGTCGTTAATCCATCAACATCTAATGTATCATTGAGTGTAGTAGCACCATCTACATCTAGAGTATCGTTAAGTGTAGTAGCACCATCAACATCTAATGTATCATTGAGTGTAGTAGCACCATCAACATCTAATGTATCATTGAGTGTAGTAGCACCATCTACATCTAGAGTATCGTTAAGTGTAGTAGCACTATCTACATCTAAAGTATTATTAAGTGTAGTAGCACCATCTACATTCAATGTCCCATTAACATCCAATGTAAATGCTGGAGAATTCTGGTTGATTCCAACATTAGTCATTCTATAAATGTCACCAGAATTATTATATCCCCATAAATCCTGTGATTGGATGTCAGCAATAAATCCAGGATTACTTGGATTTGGTATTGGAATAATAGTATCAGTTCCAACACCAAGACTATTGATCTGAGTAAAGTTTAATACGGTGAAGGATTGTGCAGCACCAACAATTGGAATGTAAACACCCTCATCCTGAACATATATTCCTTCAGTAAATGATGGAGTTACTTCAGTCCATCTAATACCATACTCATCTCTTTGTAAATAACCACCATTCGCTCCGTGATATCCGACAGAATCATAGATATTTCTTTTAATTCCTATTGTTTCTACTTCTAAACCCAATTTACCCTGAGTAGAGTCATTGAGAGAGCTGATTCCAACACCAGGTTGCGTGGTTCCTATACCAACAGTTCCAAAACCAGTGATTACAAATGTATTCTCTTCTTCACTATTAAACTGAAACTTTTGCTGTGGCGTTGCAGTGAATATACCAATCTGTTCTGTTCTTGTGTCAATGTTCAGTGCTGTCCCACCAACACCAACATCCAATCTAGTTCTTACTAATAGGAAATTGGCATCTAACAATCCACCAACAAACAGATCTCCAGAAATATTAACATCTCCACCAAATTCAGCATCACCTTGGAAAGAAGATGTTGCATTGACGTAGATATCCTCACCAATGGTTACATCTCTGTAAAATGTTACGTTATTATTAAAATTAGTTTCTAAACTAAAATTATTAAGGTCTGCCATTTTAGAAAAGCGATGCTACTGGTTCGCCAACAATAGGAACTTGTTTAAGCGCAAACTTAAACAAGTCCGTACCAACAAAACTTCCCTCAAATACTCTTTGACTAAAGTCTCCTATTGTTGCGGCAACTAAGTTTCCTTCATTGCCATCAACACTCACATCATTACTTTTAACCAAACATCTTCCATTTTTTCCTGTGAGATTTAGGTTTCTACCTGCCTCTATATTAATGTCTTCATCTGCTTGCAGTTCAATGCTCTGTGCTTTGATTCTAACAGCACCATTCTTCAAACAAGTGATATTGATATCGCCATTCATACCAATAATTTCAAAATCTACATCACCAGGAGCATTTTTAGATCCGGCAACAAGTTCAATTGCTCTATCATTATGCATATGAAAGGTTCCACTTTCATTGAACATCTGCAAATGAACATCCTGATCATCAGTGAATCCATAAAGAGTATAGACATTCGTTCCATCCCCATTCATTTGGGAATTGCAGAAGTCCATTCTAACTTTTGGACCCCAACTTATATACTTTCTCGCTTCTGTATTTTGTACGGGTCTTTCTGACATATTATGATACGCAATCGATTACACTTACAACTTCTTTCTGTGGATTATATTGACCAATCAATGGTCTAATAAGAGCACCAGTACCAGTTTCACTATTAACCGTGATTCTTGGTAAGTAATCTGTAATATCACTATTTATTGGTGTTGCCTTAATAATCTTACCATTATCAATGGTCAAACTATATTCAGTTCCATTATCATCTATTGCAGTATCTCCAGGAGTATACCCAGTTCCAGAATTAATGATGAAAGTATCACTAACCGCATTTTCTTCATCTTCTTCTACTGGATAGTTTTCTCCTTCGGATACCATATAAACACCAGTAATTTGACCATAAGTTGGAGAGTCCGAATCATAATCAATAATACATCTTCCAACTGCACCATATCCAAGACCGCATGAATCTTCAAAAGTTACCATCGGTGGTGCATAAGAATATCCGCTTCCAGGATCAGTTATTTCTACACCAATAATACTTGCAGTTCTCGTAACGGAAGAAGTAATATCACTCAGACCACTGGTATTGTTTACAATTCCACCAAGAATTGCCTTACCAGCACCACCAATACCGTTTCCACCGAAGAATGATACGGTTGGACCACCACAACTTGAGGGTTCTCCACAATCTGGTTTTGTATATGGAGAGTTTTCTTCACCAGGAACTTTTGGTAGTAACCTTGCTATATTTGCATTTTCTAGTGCCTTATCAAGAGCTTCATTTGCTGCTGCTCTATTTTTTGGACCATAACCAATTGTCCATTCCTTCACACTAGCACAAGATTTTGTCTGTTCGCAGGTGAAAAATCCTTTAATTGATTTGAGTATATCAGCAGCACCTGTTAAGAAATCTAAGATTTTGAATGCTGGACCCAAGATGCTGGATACTGCACCCAATGCAGATTCTAAACCAGAAGATATTTGTTCAATAATTCCATTTAAAAGAGATCCGACAAACTGTTCTGCTGCACAAACTCCAAAATTGACTACTTCTAATAATGTAGATTCTACAAGTCCTTTAATCGTATCTCCAAGTCCATTGATAATTTTTGCCGAAACACAAGCCATTGCTTTTTGAAGTGCTCCAACTGGGGCAACCATTCCCTCTTGTGCGGCAACACCTGCCAAATGTGCAAGGAAAGGATTTTGTGTTGATGCTAAAACTGTCGCAAAAGTGGAATCATAAAGTGCCTTCAATCCACTTTGCATAAGTGGTATTAATTTTTTATATAAAGAATCGAATAAATTACCAACAAATCCATTCGCAAGTATCTGTATTTTCTTTATCGCACTTTGCACATCTCCAAGAAAATTAGTTGCCTCACTTGTAATTTTTATAAGATTGTCTAAGATATTAGTAATCTCATTAACAAAATTATCTTCACAAGCATCTGCGTGTGTTACGGTTTGTCCCGTTGCCTTTGATGCTGGAATTTCTTTTGGTTCTTCTCCCTGCTTTTGAGCATTAACTTTTTTTATTTGATCTTCACTCAGGTTTCTTTGTAATTTTTGATCGTCTCTATTTTGTCCCGAAGATTCTTTAGTATCTCGTGCCCCGTCTGGTTTCTTTATGTTTGATGTAAATCCAGTAAAAGGCATAAATGGATTTGAAGGTTCCATTGAAGGAACATATGGAGTCTTTCCAAAAGATCCCATAATCATAGGAATCTGTGCATTATCTCCATCAAGGAAAAATCCAACTACAACATCTCCCTGAGCAATTGCAGCACTTTGAGAAAAATGTCCCCCTCCACTACCAGCAGTGGTAGGCATTAAAACTCCTGCCCACGGTAAATCATCATCAGAAAGTTCGGCAGTATTATAAGGATGATATCCAAGTATTCTTACTTTATATCTGTGCCCCCATCCTTTACCATCTGCCTGGGCTTGCCATGCAGAAGTTGGTGCAATCTGACCGATCCACCAACGGAATCCGTCCCTACCAATAAAATTACTTTTAATTAAAGACTCTTCTATCATTTTTAGTTCTGTTCTTTACGGATACCAAAATTATCTCTTACTAACTTCAATGAAGTATATGAACTATTGGGTTCAAAATGATGACACAATTCCTTTATCATATATAGACCGCTTGTTTCAGTATCTATTTCATCGGGATCTTGTGATGATATTTTCGGGAATTCACACTTTATAACGTCACCTGCTCTCAGGTCAGTGTTGCAAGGAATCATCATACTTACAGATTGTGTAAGAAGGAGATTATATCTCATAATAGACTGTGCCTGATACTTCTCTGGATCGGCATTCGTTTCTGTCGATACATCTTTATCAAGTGTTCCAACATCTACAATACCACATAAAATTCTAGAAGGAACATCTCCAAGGGAAGTGTCAATTCCTTCGCCCATTGTTGGTAAAGAAATCTTTCCTCTACCACCAAGATTTTCTAATCTATCTTTATACTTTGCAAACTGAAATTTACCATCCTCCCAAGGAGTGAAGTTAAAGTCTAATGGATTAAAAAACATTCTTTGACTAGCATACGCACCCAGTCTCAATTTTTCAATCAGATTCTGATTCTTATCGGTAATATAATTTAAAATTTTGAAGTCATTATTAGTTTCATTTTCATTCTTACTAACTTCACTATAATAATATGTCGCCTTTGATTTTTGTTTAATCAGTTCATCAATTGATTTAAACTGAAAACCATCTCTAGTCTGGTAAAATACAAAACCAGCTGTTGCATCACCAGAAGAAACTGGAACTGCCTTTGATGCTAACCACACCAAAGTTGTAAAAGGTTTTTTAAGATTTCCAATAAAAGAATATTTGTTCTGCGATTTTTCTATATCACTATCATTATATCTCGTAGTCGATAAAACATCCTTTAAAATTTTCTTTACGGAATCATCAATCGTTCCAGTATATTTTCTCGAAACCCTAGTAGTCTCATTAGAAATTGCTTCCTTCGATACAAGATTGAGTAAGAAACTTTCCGTTTGAGACTCTGAAATAACATCACTAATACTTGATACATAAAGGTATTTGTCTGGTTTTGAAGAAAAGTCCAAACCTTTCTTCCCTTCTCCACGATCCAATACCTTCATACGCAATCTTTCTCCACCTCTTAGTGGAAGACCATTGTAAATTGACTGCAACTTATCATTCTTACCAGCAATAGAATCACCAGTGTTGACAACTCTTATCTTTGCCGTAATTGTTGGTGAGAATATGTCCTCATAATAATCGACCGAAACAGCACCTAATTTTAAATCAACAGTTCTCTGCTGATCATTAGATTCTAGTATTAAAGTCTCGTAGAGAGAAGAACCCGATGCTGACATTTAATTATATGCTAAAGATGTTAAAAGTTGTTTTCTTATAATACTATTTAACGAAGCACCCATAATGATTGGTGGGGATCCTCCTTTACCTCCACCACCTGCCATAGGTGGTGCTTCCTCTTCAATAATTATAATAGTGTTTTGTGGTTGTCCTACACCAGCACCCATATCTACATTACCTGCTATTGGAATTCTATCCACACTTCCACCACCTTTGAATGATACGTGGAGGTGAGCACTATCTGGCGACATGTCTGGATCATGTCCTGCTGCACCTCTCCATAAAATTTCGGCAACTCCAAGTGCTGCTTTATTTTGCCTGAAATAAGAGGCAAGTTTATCAAGTTGTGCCGCACTATTATGAGACATTGGGAAGTCTAGTGCTTCTCCATAATTGTGATAAGAGTTATATTTTCTTATCATCACTCTTTCTCTTCCAGATCCAGTATATCCAGAATTAATATTGAAGTCTGGATGTTGCCATGCTCTATATCCCTGTGCTTCTAATGAGCGACCAACATTAACTGCTCTTTGATATGCAGGAGTTTGATTTGCTCCTCTTGCTTGCCTTCCATCACCAGCACCAGGTTTCATAGTGGCAGTTATAGAAGCATTTTGTTTCATCAATCTTTTCAGTTTTGCCGAATAGCTTGGATCAGTAGCATATCCTTGTTGCCTCAATTGATCGGCAGCAGAATATGCAGAAGTTGCATTG
>Ga0255751_10000808_pt1 | contig 29425 bp, 36 predicted proteins | sample 071ome_20_FD_179951 | JGI IMG/M metagenome (GOLD analysis project Ga0255751, IMG submission 179951) | Coastal salt marsh microbial communities from the Groves Creek Marsh, Skidaway Island, Georgia - 071412BT metaG (version 2) | ecosystem: Environmental > Aquatic > Marine > Intertidal zone >... | reverse complement strand
GCTCAAAAGAAAGCTAGGGGTGGCTAGAAATGGCAGACCCCAAAGAGCTAATCAAGTTTCCTAGTATGGGTGAAATACCCAAGCCTGTATGGGTTGATGTATCGAATACAGAGGGCTTCAATAAGTTTTTAGATGAGAGTGTAGGCGTTCTCTACAAAGACTATATAGACCCGACTTATACGTCCATAATGGCTGTATTCAATGTGGTTCAAGAAGTCCTCGATATAATCGCAAGTCTTATCCCTGAGTTTACTGACCCTATTTCTGCCTTGCTCAAACTCATAGCTGACTTTGTAGAAGCGTACCTTAAAGACCTACAACAGCTTGGTGTTTATATCACCTACGACAACGCACTCAAAGGCGAGTTTAAACTTAAGAACTTTGCAGGTGGTTATAATAGAGTAGCCTCTGAAATAACAAGGAAAGCAACGAACCCACAGGATTTCAGTCGCCCTGATGTCTCTAAGAAAACAGCCGTTGTTTCCCTCACAGCTTATGGTGGTGCAGGGTATGAAGGGGTTCTCAGATTAATTGCGGCTGTCAAGTCAGTTGGTAGGCTATTTGGTGTAGAGGAAATTCAAGGTGGTTTCCCACCCCCTCGTGTGTCTCCTCCATTAGTTTTGACTCAAGTCTTTGGTGTCCGAAATACGCTTGAAGCTGAAACTCTTGATTTCCTTGATGTAAACCCGATTGGTTTTACTGTTCGGTGGCAGATGCCTCAAGGTAAGACTTTAAACTTTTTCGAGGTCAACCTACCTCCAGGAGCTTTTGTTGTCACAGTCAGTACAAGAGCCAAACCTTTACCACTATATGTAGAGAAGAAAGCTGATACTTCCACTAGCTCCACAGCAACAGAAATATACCCTGTCTATGTGGGTAATCACTTAGCAACCACTTCACATCTTAATCGGTTTAACTTCGATTCAAGCATTGTTGATGATGCTACGAAATTAAGTACTAATAACTTCTTTTTATTTGCAAGAGTCGGGGATAAAAAAGTCCCTGCTAAAAATTTCTTAAACGAGACTATTTCTTTCTACAAAGAGACATCGAATCTAGGGGCTTTGTTTGGTCAAACTACCTTTGAAATGGACATCGAATTTGAGGAAAACCTCAAAGACTTAAAAATCTATGACGCTACAAACAGCTCAGAGGAACGTGTCACAGGAGATTACTACATTTCGATTGCGTCTTACCCTAAAGAAGCCGAGTCTTTAGAGAGTGACTTAGATGTTGAAGCACAGCTTGCCTTAGCCAATCAGTTAGTAGAAGTGACTCCTGAAGAAAGTAAGGGAGAGGGCTTTGACTTTTATCTTAATGTAGGCAAAGGAAATAGATTCTCATTATCCACAGACCCTAAAAGTTTAAGCCCTCTACCTAATGAATCAAATCGTGTGACAGCGAAGGCAATATACCCCTCAAAACTTAATTACATTTCTGCTTTGAGAGAAGCCTATACTCATTTCTTCATTATCGGTTTAGATGGAATGAGTATTTTTGCAACCAAAGGGGAAGTTGCCTATGAATCCCAAGCTTCTGAGCAACTCGTCAATTCCGTAACCTCATTGATAGGTCTGAAAGACCCGATGGAGTTAGCTCAAAAGTTCAATGCTCTAGGAACAGAGGACTCGGTGTCGGGCATTAACAAGTTCAGAAGTGAAATGAAGAAGCTCGTAGATAAGGCTGTTGGGCGTTCTTTAGAGCTAGGAGAACCAAGTGGTTTAATGAGTGTAGTTAAGCCATTTATCGACACTATCCTAGATGACTCAGATTATCCGTTATTATATCCTACATTGGACTATGAGTTTAGTGGGCTTGATGAGGTAGTTTATAAAGACGATTCGGGGCTGACCCAACTTGTTGACCTTGATAAAGTAGGGCTACTTACGAGTGCCTTAGACTTAACTTTTAACTATTTCTCAGAGCCTAGTGATGTTCAAGGTTTTTTTCCTTATGCTAACTTTGCTCATAATTCCACAACACAAGGAAGATCGAATAGAAAGGTAGCACTTGAGCGTTTTACAGCACATGATTTAATAATAAATGAGCCTATTAGAGATCAAATAATCAACACAGCTCCTCGTTATTTACCATTTCTTTTCTCTCTAAAAGAAGAAGGTAAGGTTTACGGAAACTATGTTGAGTTCCACAAGCTGATAAACAAATACCCTGATCGGTGGGTAGCTTGTCAGAAAGTCTTAGGCTTTACACCTGAAACACAAGTTGAGGGTGATGGGGAATGGATAAACTTCAGATTATTCAGCGAGGGCTTCAATGGGATTGATGAGCTTTTTGAGCAAATCATAGGGGCGATTAAGTCACTTATAGATGGCTTTGACTCTCTCGTTAAGTTCATCTTACAAGCGATTGATCTGCTGAAGAAACGCATTGAGTCTATACGCAATCTAATCGTGAAGATAAAGGCTATCATAGACGCAATCCTTGCCCTTAGATTACCAGGAGGGCTGTCTTACTTACTCACTATTTCTGAGGGTACAGAGGGCTATGTTCAAGCGATTAACACAGCACAGAACCCTCCTGAGTCGGGGAAAGAAATATACGGCACTTATGCTACCCTAGTTTTCGCCACGCCCGTACCTACTTTCGTTGTCCAACTCTTACTTGGTATGCTTGGTGAGAGTGGGCTTGAAACAGTCAAAGATGTCTTTGAAGGTGGAGTCGGTATTGATGAGGAGGGCAACTTTGTACCTGCGACAAGCACAGGACTACAGTCTCTTATTATAAAAGAGGCTAAAGAATTAAATGCAGAAATCGTCAAAAAATTAGAGGGTGGGATTGACTACATAGAAGAAGTCGAAGATTTCAAAGAAAGTTTACAAGGTGTTACGGAATCTGCTCAAACCACCAGACAGGGTATTCTTAACACTTTACCCAACAACGGAAATGAGGATTAGTTATGAGCTTTGGTTGGACTTGTTTATTTCGTGAGGGTTCTTGGAGAGAATTCCGTAGCTTCGTCTTAAATCAAAAGAAGAACGTAGGGGCTAGGCTCGACACTATCGACTATGAATTAAGTCGGATAGGTAGCGTGAGTATTTTCTATAAGAGAGAAAATGAAGAAGATGACTTCTCACCTATGACAGAGCGTAGATTAGGGATAGCAATCAAAACAAATACATCTATTGCTAAGTTGATTCGAGCCTACGTTGCAAGAGGTGGTAACTTCTTTGACATTTCCATGTTCCTCACACCTGATTCTTATGAGTTTGTAGATGGTAAGGTTATTCAATACGAGCCTTTTGGTGGGGTTTTAGCCCCACAAAGTGGCGACCATGACGATCAAGTAGATGAAATAGGGTTGTATGACGTTTGGAAAGACCCTGCCCGAAAGCTAGGGTCTAAGAAAAGCATATGGGACAACCAAGACGCAAACCTAACGGGAAATAGAGTCCTCGCTATGAGAGGTTGGGTTAGCCAAGAAATAAAAGAGCTTAGAAATGATCTTGAAGCTCGTATCTTGAAGCTGTGCGACTTGAGAGAGCAACTCTTAATAGAAAGAAATGAGCTTATACTTGGGGCAGTTGCAGGTGCAGTTGGAGATACTGACTTTAACCCCGACTTGTTTTTAGAAGATTTACATACATCTACGATTACATACTTCTTTGATACAGAGTTCTTCTTAGTAGATGAAGAAGGAAAGCCCGACTTTACTAAGCCGAACCCTTACCTAGAACGTGCGTTAAAAACTCTGTTAGACAACGCCCCGACAGGCGAAGAAAAATACACAGCCCTCTAAGAAAGAGAGATAGAAATGAAAAGACTAAGCCAAGATGAAATGGACATGATTAGAGCCATTAACTCAGACCCCTCAGCACCACTCAAAGCTGTCAAAAGCTTATGGGTTTCTGACACGGGGAAGAAGAACCCTGAGCAAGTCTTAACTATGCTTGAAGCAAAGGATCTTGTTATCATTGACTTGGAAGATGACTTTGTTATGCTAACCCCTCAAGCGATGAGACTAATCTAGGAGATAAGAAATGAAAAAGACAGCCACAGAAGCTATCCATGATCTTGAGCGAAGAGTAGGACTGCTTGAAAGACAAGCTTCCCTCAGTTCAAACCGATTAGTTAAGAACATTTCCTTTATCGTCAAAGATAAAGGAAGTCCAAACGGTACAGACGGTTGGAACTGGTCGCTCACCACCAACAAAGGCGACAAGATTTCTCTTTACTATCAAGAAAAGATGGGTACGAGGGTTGAAGTTGAAAACCCACCTAAGAGTATGCTTCCTTATACGGGAAGACCTGATGGTTGGGGTATCGCTTATATTTCAATAGCTGATCTTAGCTATTTCTTTTAGAGGTAGTCTTCGACTTCTACCTTAGAAATGTAAATAGGTGTGTGTACTCCCATGTATGCCCCTGCTACATTAAACTCAAACCATTCGACTGCCATGAGGTATGCGTCTTCCTCAGAAATGTCTTCCTCTTTAAACTCTTTCTTCCAATGAGTAATCAGTTCGTCTTTGTCGTATGCGATGACTGCTTCAGGGGTGTAGGCGATTCCGAGAATCATCTTGTCAAAGACATTTCTAGGTTCTAAGAATACAAGGTTTTCCATCATTTCTCCTCAAGTGTGGTTGTTGGATTGGTTCTCTTGTATATAGGTCTTTTACCAACTTAAGTTGTGTTTTTTAACATATGTCAGAATGTACTTTCTTTATGTCCTCCTCCCTTTAGTGATTAACATTTAACCAACGGAGAATACGCTATGAGAAGAACAGCAAGTGATGTCCTTAGAGACTTGGAAGTAAGAATCGCCCGACTTGAAAAGTCAGCTACAAACAACTACTACCCTAAGCCAATCGCCCAACTAACTTTCAGAGATGAGTCAGGGCGGATCGTAGACACTAAAGTTTTGAAGGACAGAGAAATAACTCACGCTATTGAAACTTATAATCTTACAGAAGTGACTGTAGAGACTATGAAAAAAAACCCTCTCATTTTCTGTCGTCAGCCTTACAATAATGAATCTTTGGAATCGGTTGAGCTAATGGCGAGCCAAGAGCAGTTTGCCGTGTGTATGTTAAGAGAACTCACTAATATGAAACTCAAGATTTCTAACTAATCCTTATTCTTTTCCGATATATGGGTGTATCTCAACTCATTATATAAGGAAAGAAAACAATATGAACTTTGGAGACAAGACCATTTACTGCAATAGATGCAAACAGGAGCGTTGGGTCGGAGCTGATTGCCCTGCTTCTGAAACCCAAGAGAAATGTGACGACTCAAAAAAGGTCAAGATTAAAAGACAAAGAAAACGAATCAGCGAGGCATAAGTTCTGATATAGAAAGGGCATCAACAACCCCTTTCAGATTGGAGCTTACCTCTGTGAGAAATGTACTTCTAGCCATGATAGTATGGCTCTTGCCCCTATCCGTATGTGCTGAGACTTTACATCTCAAGTTGCAAAGCCTACCACTCAGTATCGACATTTCTTCTCCTGAGTGGGAACGTGAGTCTGAGTATGACTATGAGCCTGAGAAATATACAGATCGTCACTTAATCAAGTACAAGTTCGTCCTGTCCTACGAAAAGAATGTTCTCAGAGTTCATGCTTTTGTTTATCGCAGGCATGAACAGACCATTTATGAAGACGGAAGGAGAGAAGATTCTATTTCTTCTGAGAGAGAACCCGAACAACTACATATTGAATCAGCCCGTTCTTTATATCCTCAAAAAGTCATTACCTATGAGGGTAAAAAGACTCCTTACTTGTCTGCAAGCAACGTAGCTCATAAGCAAGACGAGAAGATGATTGAAACTCTTAAACAAGTCCCTTATGGGGTACATAGGTTTTACTACGAGTGGTATGTCATGTTCCCTAACTCGCTCACTAAAGAGCGAGTAGAGCAAGCCACCTTAGAGCTTAATCAAGGGGGAGGTTTGGCTGTCATTTCCTTCCCTGAATCTGAGCAAGAAAACAAAAGTCCCATCGAGATTTCAAACTACAATCTAAACAGATTCTTCCCTTTCTGTGAGAAGCCTTCCTACAAGTATGAATCTTATCCTTCGGGCAGAGACTACGAGGTTTGTTTACCCAAAGCCTTACATGACTTCAGCAAGCTAGATGTTATTTCTAGGCAAGAAAGGATTAGTGGTCAGAAAATGACTCCTCTCCAAAAGAAAGTCTTTAAGAAGAACAAGGAGTACCGACCCCTTTTAGAAGAAATGAAGAAGCAGAAAAAAGAGCTTGGGGAGACTCTGTTCTGTATGGGTCTGAAAACAGGGGAATACCTGCTCAGAAATAAAGGCATTGAAATCGAAAAGACTACCCAAACAGATGTTTCAAGTCCTCCTCCTCTGAGCATAAGGTTTTTCAACTTAGGTAAGAGAGTCTCTAAAGACGCAGGGTTCTTGTATTCGGGAAACCCTGCGAGGGTATTTCTGAGAGTCAGTGAACAAGATGGGCTTGCTCTTGAGAAGAAGGAAGTAGTCGGGTGCTTTTACCCTTCAAAGATCGCTTTCAAAAAGGGTCGCATGAAGACGAGATATAAAGGTAGATTTCTTTATGAAACTTACTATCATTTCGTTGATGTAAGGTTGGCTTTTATCTATGTAGATAAACAAGCGTACTCAGTAGACAAAAAAGGTCGAGTCAAAAAAATCTAACTTTTAGAGTTGACCACACCTGCTCGCTGTGTATAGATAGAGGAGGCTTGGGCTTCTAAGAACAATGTATCAGGATTTCTTTCAGTAAGCCCAAGCCTCTATTAGCACCAATAGCTCAGTCGGAAGAGCATCGGCCTTCTAAGCCGCAGGTCACAGGTTCGAGCCCTGTTTGGTGTATTGATATTATTCTAAGATAGGCTTATCATTAACGTGGTAAGCCTTTCTTATTTCTGCCAAAGGAGAATGTTTATGGCACTAGGCAAACAAGAACTTGAGAATGTCCGTCTACTTATCAACAAGAAAATCGAGTGTGAAAGAATCTCAACTCTAGCGTCTGTTATGGCGATCATATTTCTGTTCTTAACAGTTACTGTTGTCTTGGGGGAGTGGAACACCACTTCCTTCTTCTTGTACCTTACATTTCTGTTCGCCTCTACACATTACGCTTATAAGTTCCACGAGGAATCCGAAGAAGCCAAAGCTCAGATTGTAAAGAAGATGTTCAATGAAGGGAGTTAACCGAGACTTACTTGAGGACTTACTCCATTACAATAAGAAATGTTATTATGCCTCAATAGGGTTTACATTTCTGTTCGTCTCTGTTGTTCCTGTCTCGCCCCTCATGTTTTTGTTGTCTTTTTCTTCTTTGTCTGTTGCCTTCCTATATAGTAAGGAAGTGGGTACATACGAGCAACAGCTCAAAGCCCTTGACAACAACAACTCTGACTAAAGGAAATAAGCTTTGCTTACTATCCAAATCACTTCAGAAGAAATCAAAAATCCTGTGATCTACAAGGCACTTAAATCTTTCTTTGCCTCAGTCTCCCAAGAAACCTCAGTCTCTTGGAATGAAAAGAAGCCTTCTCGTCCTCGATGCAACAAACCTGCGATCAAGATCGTCCTCGACTCTGAGATCGAGCGTAAGATGAGTGACTCGATCAAGACAGCTCGCTCCCTCTACTTCCTCACCCTTATTAAGAGGGAAGGACGCATCTCTACACGGGGCATCACGACTTCGATGGTTGAGGCATTTCCCGATTTTACTCCAAAGAGTCTTGGAGGTCTTACGGGTTCTATTACTCGTTGGTGTAATCAGACTAATATGAAAGTGCCTTTTGAGTGTTCTCGTGATGAGTATAACACGACAACGATCTATACTTGGGAAGGCTTTAAGAAGAAAAAGAAGTAATCTCCTTGACCCCACAAGAAAGATACTCTAAACCCTTCTTTGAGGGATAAGCACCCCCCCAACCCTTGACAGCTTATCCCTCAAGGGTTGGCTCGCCCCCTTTGCCGTACTAGTTAAGACAAAGGGGGCGAGCTTTGTTTATTTAGAGACTCACCCTCGGTATTATAAACACGCTTCCCCTCCCCTCCCCTCCCCTCCCCTCCCCCTCAAAGGATTTGCTATGGTAATCACAGACGCTCAGATTATCGCTCTCTCGTATGCTAGAGATGTTGTTGAAATTAACGAAACTACTCATGTGACTGATGTTATTGGCGAGTCCAAGGTCGTTCTCGATTTTGTCCTTGAGAATGACACAGAAGAAAACTCGTTTGATACGGCTCGTTATTGCCTTGACTTTGCATACGGCTTCCTTCAACAACAACAACTACATGGGTACATTCCTACTTTTACTCTGAGTGACGTTGTAGAGAAGGCAAAGACCATTCTCGAACAGCTCAAAAGATAATCGCTTGCATTTCTATCTTCAAGATTTAGGACCATTCGTCTAGTGGTCAGGACTCCGGCCTTTCACGCCGGCAACACGGGTTCAAATCCCGTATGGTTCATTCGTTAATTCTTATATGTCATACTTTCTTGGTTTTTGACTAAAGTTGGAGATAGAAATGCAAGCAGTGTTATTTCAAGGAACTAAAGACTTGCCTCTAGTAAGAGAGCTGTTACACCCGATCAAAGTAGAGAGAACAAGTAATCCTTTCACTTACATGGTAAAAGACCCTGAAGGTACTTGGTTTCTTGATGAAGGGAAATGGCTTGTTAAGAACAACAAAGGTGAGATATTTACAGTCAACCAAGAAAACATCGACCACTTCTTGAAATGAGGGTTGTTAGCTCAATAGGTAGAGCAGTAGACTTTTAATCTATTGGTTCAGGGTTCGAGTCCCTGACGACCCATTTCTTAGAGGAGAGACTTATGAAGTACACACTTGAGCTTGTAAATAACGGTTGGGTTTTAACTCGACACCCTAACTACGAGGGTGAAGAAATCGAGGTGTTTGTCTTTGAAGAAAGCGAGACAGGGGAGTTCGCTGAACACGAAGCTGTTAAGAACTTGATTTACCACTTGTTCGACTCAAATATGAGGCGTAAAAACCAAGGTGGACTTGAGGTGAAACTCGAAGAAAAAGGTTGGGGCGAAGAAGACTAAAGAAATACGGGCTTGTAGCTCAGAGGTGAGAGCAACCGTCTCATAAACGGAAGGTCGTGGGTTCAATCCCCACCGAGCCCACTCTTAAAGTCTAGGACATTGAATTGTATAGCTCTCTCTTGGGAGCTGTCTCTGTTGTTCTTCTACGACAACCTTATAAGGTACGGCTATTTCATACTCGTCCTCATAAACATCAAAAGGGTCTGCTGACAAGAGCTTCTCAAGAAGCTCCTCGTTCGACTCAGAATATTTGAAATGACACATGGGGTCGGGGTCGATTGCTGTCATTGGCTGAGTCTCCTCAAAGGGAAGTCTTTGAGGGGGGCAACCACAGCCACCTAGAAGTACGAAAAAAAGTAAAGCTCTCATAATATTCTCCTGTGTTGCTTGGGTAATCTTATATACCTATTTACCCATAAACACCATACAGGAGAAGCCCATGAGAGCTTTTGTGACCAAACTAGGTCGATTTAACTTCACTATACACAACTTCATCGCTCACCCGATCATGGAAATACTCCACTTGATTGGACTCTCAGAGTTGGGTGATAAGGTACACGATAAAACACTCCCATTTCGCATTGAACAAGAGCCTCCCCAAGCAGAAGACAATCAAGCAGAAGACAATCAAGTCGAAGAGCTAGAGCAAGAGCTTGTTATGGTCAAAGGGTTGTATCTGAACAACTTGAGAGAGCTTGACCCACACAGAGAAGCACACAGACTCTACTCTGAATGGCTTGATTGCATGGGTGTAGAGCTTCCTTATACATGGAACTCCCCTATTGAAAATGTCGCTCAAGAACTTCAAGATAAAGTCTCGGAGTTTAAGAGTTCTAGTAGGGAACGACAGCTTGAACTGAGAGAAGAATTTAAACGTAAACTTTCTTGACTACATATACTTTGAAAGTGTAGAAAAAGTGAGAGACTTCTAGTCTCTTGTAGTTAGCCTTTCAGATTAGCGATATGCTGATTTGCTCCTGCCCTGTTGTTCCGTAGGGTGGGCGAAAACGGAACACCTATCATGTCTGTCTCTTTAAGGTTGAGACTTGTCGGGTTCGATTCCCACAGATGTGCTAGACCACCCACTTTTTTATTATATTATTCAACTCGCTCAAAGAGTGAATGGTGTAGTATGATTTTTAAGTATGAGATAAAGTTGTTGTGGGTGGTCTAATCTTTTCTCTCTTGCTCTTTTTATTTTAAGCAAGTAAGGTGATCTTGCCTTGATGCTCAAGGTAGAGATAGGGTTGGTTGTTGACCTTTCTCGCCTAGCTCCGTTCTGATACATTCGAGAGGTTCAGAATGATGTTGCCCTGTTGTTCCGTAGGGTGAGCTAAACGGAACGTCTATTTCTTTTATATTCCACCACTTATGCTCAAGTGGTGGAATAGGTAGACACGCAGGAGTCCTAGCACCCTGTGCTTTAAAAAAGCGTAGAGGTTCAAGTCCTCTCTTGAGCTTTTAATCACACTCGGTTATTAAAAAGTCCCCTACTTTAGCGAGAGTAATATGAGCACTAAGAATACGATTTGCTATGACGACACCTACCATATCTATCAAGAAATGTTTGATGACCAAAAGGTCTACTTAACCATAGATAAACATGACGGACTTATTTCTGTAGAAAACCAAAAGGTGACGCTTAGTCTGAGTCCTGAGTTCTTTACCAAAATCGCTATGAAATGGATTGAAAACCGATCTAAGTTCTATGTGTATAATGAAGAAGAATTTAAGGTCAATATTGATTGGCTATTGCCTAGCGAGGAAGTAAAAGAAAATGACTCCGATAATTAGTATCCCCTCAGAATGGATTCTCGTATATATACTTGGTACGTTTCTCGTGACAAGACAGAGCAAACGAGTAGACACAGACTTAATGATCTTCTTTGTCATTTCTTTCAATCTGAGCCTCACGATTAGTTTAAGGCTCTATTACAGCTAGGCTTCCCATGAAAGTAAAGTTTAACCAAAAGAACGGAAATGCGTTCTTTCTCGACCTCAGCTACTCAGATACTCTGAAGACTATTATTACTGTGGTAAACCCCATTTCTTCCAAAGAACAAAGAAAGCTCTATAACTTCTCTGACTTCCTTTCAGACCCTACTAGAGACGTGGCTCATTCTCATTACCAAAAGCAGATCAAGTCTGATAACTCAATCGAGTATCAAGAGGTTTAAAATAATTGTTCCCTTTCTGTTTGTTGTGGGTAATATGACCTTGAGTAGATAGTCTACTCAGTCCCCAACACACACACACACACGAAAGGATATTTCCTATGGGTGACAATAACAGTAAGAATGGCTACGAGATTCGAGAATCTCTACTTGGCATGGCAATCGGCATTCTCTCTGAGCGAGACTCTCGTCTTCGTGAAAATGAATACCTAAAGCCTGAAGGCAATCGTAACCCGATTGAGGGCTATGATGTTGAAGAGGTTCTCAAAACTGCTGAACGACTCTACGAGTTCGTGAACAGTAAGTAAGTCATTCTTAGGGGTGCTTCCTATGTCGTTTGACATAGCTTCTTTACAGAAATGAAGCCCTCCTGTACCCTATGCTGATGTAGCTCAATTGGCAGAGCTTCTGATTTGTAATCAGAGGGTTGTGGGTTCGAGTCCCACCGTCAGCTTTAAGAAATAAAAAAGGTAGTCGTTATGTGGAGTCTTGAAGTCATTAAAGAAATGAACAAGCAGAAACCAAAGCCTATAAATGAAAAGACCTCCACAACCGAAGCCGAGAAGGTCAATCAAAGGCTCCAAGAAATCAAAGCCCTTCTTGAGGAAGCAACAAGGCTTCTAACACAAGATTCTTAGAGGCAAGCCACAGCCTTGTTGCCCATAGTGCTAGAAAGCTGTTTGTAGATAGCCATAATAAGTAGGTATTCTTCTTTAGAAGACACCTCTTCACCAAAAGTAAGAATAAACTCATATGAGTTGTTGAGCTGAATCTGACCAGGCTTGCAAAAACCTTCGCTGATGTTGAAGGGTGTGATGGCTGTGTGACCAAGCAAAACTTTTTTTATAAAAGATTTGTCTTTTTTATCACAAACAATCTGAATGGCATTTTCTCCTGTTCTTTCATCAACCCCAGGAATAATAAAAGCGTATTGCTGACTCATGTCATTTCTCCTTAAATATGGTAAAGATATACTCCTCTGAGAATATCTAAAAATTATTAGCCTTCAGCCCCTGCTGTCATTTCTGAACCTGCTTCAACAGGCATTTCACCACCTTCAGCTCCTGCTTCTGAGGTCATTTCACCACCTGCTTCAGAACCTGCTTCAGAGCCTGCTTCAGAGCCTGCTTCAGAACCTGCTTCAGAACCTGCTTCAGAACCTGCTTCAACAGGCATCTCCCCTGCTGTCATTTCTGAACCTGCTTCGACAGTCATTTCACCACCTTCGGTAGCACCTGCTTCAGAGCCTGCTACCATCATATCTCCACCCATGTCGCCACCCATGTCGCCACCCATGTCGCCACCCATGTCGGCTTCCATACCTGCCATGCCCATATCGGCAGTTTCAGTTTCTTTATCCTTACCACAAGCTGTTGCAAGGAGTGCGATTAGAGAAATAAGAAGTAAGTTTCTCATGGTAAATACCTTTCGTTAGTAATTTGTGTACGGGAAGTCGTACAAGGCACTCTCTCTCATAGAAAGTCTATTGAGAACAAGAAAATTGCGTCTAAAGAATGAACGCTCTGATATAACATCACATCATGTTTTTTATTCTGAGGAGAATGAAATGAGGACAGTAGCCCTCTTGCTTACTTTGGTGATCTCTAACTCGGCTTACTCAAGACCAATCCCCCACGACCGATACGAGGAAGACGAGCCTTGTGAAGCATATGTCGAACCTTACTTTGAGTGTCGAACTAACACAGACCTTTATTTCCCTTCCTGTCGTAAGAAAAAGGGAGATGATTACCTTTCTTGCCTGTTCAAGAGAGGTGGTGGACTGATGCTTGAAGACCCTCTTGCCTATATGTCTTTGCCAAGTGACCCAAAAGGGGTGACAGCTATCCGTCAGTATCGTAAAAGTGAGCAGTACGCTGATCGTCTTTCCTTTCTTAAAGACGACAAGAAATACTTTGAGGACTATACTTTTTGCTTCGAGAGCAGAGGAAGCAAGTTTAGGTGGAAATACAACAAGGAAAAGGGAATCCTCGCATTCAAGGTTCGATCTTTTGCCTCTAAGAAGTACAAGATCGCTAATGTCCCTGTCGAAAATTCAATGCTTCAGTTCAAAGTAGACCCTGCTGTTGCAGGTTATTTCTTAGAGAAAAGAAACACTCGCCCTGTGATCTTCTTTCGGTTTACAAAAGAAGTCGTAGAGGGGGCTTTAGAGATCATTCTTACGGATATAAGTTTCTGTCGAGGGAGAAATTGCAAACCTGAGTTTACAATTTCTCCTGACGGCAGGGTAGAGAAGTGAAATGCAAACTATACTTAACAAAGGAGCGAATCAATGAGTGACGTATTGCCTTGGGTTCATGGACACTACGCAGGGATAGGCTCAAGAGAGACACCTCCTCAAGTTTTAGAGCAGATGAGGAAGATTGGTACATTCTTAGCTGAACGACATTATGTGCTTCGTTCAGGGGGTGCTAAAGGGGCTGACACAGCCTTTGAGTTAGGGTGTGATAACGCTAGGGGTATGAAGCAGATTTGGAAGCCGAGCGATAACCTATTTCCTCTGTATGAGTGGGCTACAGATAAAGCCTCAGAAGTGTGTTGGGAGTTCCCCCTTGAGAAGATGAAAGCATATACGATAAGCCTCATCACAAGAAATATGTATCAAGTATATGGTGACTCTGAAACCTTTGAAAAGACGATACCTGTGGATTTTGTTGTCTATTGGTCTAAGGGCAACCCTTTAGACAAAGGACACGATTCAGGGGGTACTCGATACGCTGTGAGAGAAGCTCACAATGTCGGTATTCCTACATATAATCTGAGGACTCAAAAAGAAGAGTTCGCTGAGGTTTTGAGAGCCTTGAAAGGAAAAAAGAAATGAATACAGAAGCGATTGGTATTCTGCTGTTTATTGCTCTTTGCTTTGGTCTGATAAGTATAGACCAAAACAGTGAAGTTCTCGCTGTGATTTGTGAGAAGAATGAAAAGACAACCTATGTGGGTCTGCACGAACCACCCAATATATTGAAGCTAGGTATATGCCGAGCGAAAGTAATGCCTAAACATGAATACTACGAGCTGTCTCGTATAATGAGGAGAAATGTAAGATGAATAGAAAACTAAGAATCAACATTACATGGGAGCTTGATTGCGAACCTGAAGAATACGAACAGGAAATGAAAAACCACGATTTGCCCTCTTTCATTGAATACCCAATCCCCGAAGATTTCAACACGGAAATGATAGACGATTATGACCTCTTAGAAGAACTGTCAGAGACTCATGGTTTTCTTATTTCTGACTTGAGTGTAGAGGTTGTCAATGCTTGAAAAGAAAGGGAAGCGTTGGGATAAGGTAGACAACGCTATTCTGACCGTTCACGCTAAGCATCACACAGCAAGTGAAATTGCAGAGAAACTAGGTAGAACTCCTGAGTCCGTGAAATACCAAGCCCGTAAACTTGGTCTTACCCTTAAAAGAGGTTATAACCTCAGCGTACCTAAGCATAACGCTTGGTCTGATGAAGAACTTGAATACCTACACAAACACGCAGGTGTGAAGACTTCTTTAGAAATAGCAGAGGAACTGAACCGTAGTCGTTTAGCTGTTAAAGTTATGGCTACTCGTCAAGGGCTGTCTTTACAAAAGAATCCTTGGTCAGAAGAACAAATAGAGAAGTTAATTGACCTCCACTCTCAAGGTTTTAGCTATAAAAAAATAGCTAAGAAAATTAAGCGAAGTGAAGAGTCCGTAAGGGCAAAGATTACCTATCTTATGTTGCCTACAAATTATGTATGGACTGAGGAAGACATAGAGACTCTCATGCGTATGAAGTCTGAGGGTAAAGAAGCTCGTGAAATAGCAAAGAAGCTAGGTAGGACAAAACACTCTGTACGGAGAAAGTATTGGAGATTGAAAGGTGCTGAAAACTAGGCTTCATCGGTAAAGTGGCTCAAACCCACTTGACTGATCGGAGTCAGTTATGAAGAACAAAGTTAAGAAAAAGCAAGCTCACTTAAAGTCAAAGAGGCAAAAGGCTCTCAAGCGAAGGAGAAACGCAAAACCCTACCGACCTAAGAATACAGGTATGGGGGCAGACTTCCTAAAGCAACTCAAAGACCTAGAGTACAACTTGGCTGTCGAGAATATGGCTCACATTTCTTTCTCTTATTTAGAACAAGGAGCTAACTTCTATTTCCAAAGCGAGGGAGTCTCTGAAACAGCAGAAAAATTTGTTGAGGAGAAGACACTTTCAGCTTATCTCTCAGCAGGTGTTCGTGGTGTGATTAATGAGGAGCATAAGCTTGAGGTGTCAAAGCCTTTAACATGGGTTCCCGAAGCAGAAGAACCTACTGTTAAGGATTACCTTGCAGAGCTTTGGAACAAAGATGTGACTGAGCTTCGCCAAGTAAACTCATTCTCTTTCTTTGTGTATGATGATAACGAAATAGAACAAAACTCTGATGAGGGAGACGTACCATTCCTCGCAGGCTGTGTGATTGTTTCGGGAGAAACAAAAGAGAACATTGAAGGCTACTTGGTGATGAGGGAAGTCTCTCTCGTTGAGGGTGAAGTTAAGATTGATGAGCCAAACATCTTCCTAGAAATAGAAGACGTTCTTGATCTTCATATCCCACCAATGGTAGACGCAAAAGATTTAGCTGAGGAGTTTAAGCAGTTCAAAGCTGATTCTGAAGGTCAAGAAGATAGCGAGGGGTAATGAGAACTTACGAAGGTAAATGTATGGTGACTTGGGACACCGACAATGAAGGAAATAGATATTGGACTTGTACCCACCAATGGCTTAACTGTGGGCGACATTTCAAACCTTCGGCTGAGACTTGTTACCATTACAAGTGTCCAAGCAGAAGAGAAGACCCTCTTAAAGATAGGGTATTTCCTCCAAAGTTAACTGAAATTGAAGAACCAAAATCTGAGGAGGTGGAAGTTGCTATCTGTGCGTGGTTTAGATGCGATCAGCCTGTAGCACCTAACAAGTTAAGGCATTGCTCTGAAGTCTGCCGTAAGAGACAAAACAGGTGGGACTACAAACAGAGGCAAAAGGCGAAAAGAAATGAAGATTCTTAGTTTTTTTCTCACCCTGTGTCTCTTTGCTTTATTCGCTAAAGAGTACGGGTTTATTTGTGCTTCATTTCTTTTCGGGCTGGTGATTATCTCACTAGGTATCTTAGCATATGTGTACGCTCTGATATAAAGAGGTATCGCCAACTTTATCTTGGAGGAAGACAATGGCTAAATCTAAATACGACAAGAACAGAATCACCATCTATGTGCCGAATGAAATACTTGAGGAGCTTAACAGGGAGTCCGAACGACTAGACAGAAATAAGTCTTGGCTACTCCGTAAAGCATGGGAAATGTCACGCCAAAGGTTCTTTGACGCACCCTCTATTCCAAAGGTCGATAACGACCCCAAGTGACCCGTCTCACTAAACCTTCACGCTTCATTTGAGCTACTTCTTGACCCACTAGAGAACGTAGTCTTTGACGCTCTTTTGTGCTGTTTTTACCTGTTGTCTTCTCACTACTCTTAAGATGATACTTAGAGGGTAGTGAGAAGACTTTTATAGTGTGTTCTATCAAAGATTCGATACTTCCCTTATCTTCTATGGTAAATGCACCTATAGAGAAATCTTCTTCTTGGAAGTAAACTATCAAGGCTTGTCTTATTTCTTTTCTCTCTAACATAACAGGGTCTTATCATGGCTAAAAGATTACTTCCCTCAAAGTTTATTGAGGAAATAATTAAGTACACAGATGCTACGATAGATGAAGCATACCGAAACCAAGACTATGCAGAAATGATAATACGAGACTCCATCGGAGAAATCGCAGGTATGCTTAGGAAGTCTCTTGAGCAAAAAGTCCTCGAATTATACGGGTACAAATCTGAAGGATATAACAATTTCTGGAGAGGCGATCAGACTTATTTCGACTTATTGGACTTCATTTCTAATAGCTCTGATGAAATAAAAGACGTTGAGGAAATACTGACAAGACTCAACAAAGTTAAACAAGTAGCCCTTCAGTCTGAAAAGCATTACAAAGGTCAAGAGACAATTGACAGACACTCATTCACTTACAAAGGCTTCAAAGTAGAAGCCCTGAACCTTAGTAAAGAGACTGCTTCGGCTATGCTCCAAGCGATTGATTGCCTAGAGGAAATCTTTAAGAAACGTGGTGTTGAAGCTCTCGTGCATGAAGCCATAGAGAAAGTTTATCTACAGCATAACCCCTCTGAGGACATGGGCAAAGGTTGGGGTGTTTCTCAAGCATATTACCAAGATCGAAAAGTCTATCTGTTCGATACGATTTTAGACTTAGAAGATGAAATGCCTGAGATCAAGTCTATCTGTTATGGCTTTATCCATGAAATAGGTCATTGGGTTCACCTCGACTACATACCAAGGGAAGCTAAAGCTCTTTGGGATAGTGGTTGGGACGGGATTATGGAAGGGCGAGCTGATCTTGATACAGAGGAATCTCAGAATCACCCTCTATTGAATAAGCTAGAAGTCCCCACCTCTTATGCGAGAAAGAACCCTAAAGAAGACTTTGCAGAAACATTCGCTCGGTTTATGATTGACCCGAATAGCATTTCTGAAATCGCAAAAGAAAGACTAAAAGCAACCCTGTCGCTCAGTGCAGGATTTGGGAGAAAGTTTATGAGGTTAGGCAGTCGCATTAGACACCTTATGTATAGAGTTGCCAAGCTCGAACAAGAGGAAAAACAAAGTAAGGCAGAAGATTATTTCTTCGACAACCCTCTAGCTAAATCAGTCCGAGAGTTTGCTGAGTCTGAGGCGTTATCAAACGACCCTGAGACAGCTAAAAAGAGCATAGAGAACTCAGACAACCCTGATCGCTCTAAAAGTAAAGCTAAGAAAGAGTCTATCCTCGCTCCTCCCCCACCTGACGAAATAAAAGAAAAGCCAGGTGGTAAGGAGTTCTCTACTCTGAATCAGTTAGTTGTCGATACAGAGGAAAAAGTTAAGGGTGTTCCAAAGGGCTTTGAAGAAGCCCCAAAGGTAGACCCCGACGAGATCAAAAAAGAGAGTGAAAAGACGCTCAAAGAAAAGAAAAAAGAAGTAGTACGCAAAGTGATGAGGAGAAAAGGCTATGACAGCTTCAATGCTTGAATCTTATGAACATCTTGATGTCCTTAGACATGGAGATCGCTACCCTGTGACTATCGGTCCTATCATGCGTTCCGAGAAATGGAAAGGTGGCACTTTCGTTCGTTATATCGAAGATGAATCTGACACCGACATCTTCACCGTTGAGAAATCAAACGGAGCTGAGTGCTGTGGCTTTGTTATCTATGGTAGCGAGGACTATACTAATGCTCGTCAGTCTACCTATAGAAATTTCACTAGCTATCAGAATACCTCACCTCTCGCTAATGCGTTAGGAACTGCTGTTGTGACGCTTGTAGCAGGTGGTGGTCGTTTCCTCTTTAAGAACTTTGAGACAGTAGCCCTCGCCCCTAACGGTACTCGTACAGGAGGGGCGATTACATACAAGCTCAATGAGAATCTGAAGATCAGCGAGAACGGGCTTCTCTGTAATGACCCCGATGCTAATCTACTCGCCGCTACAGGTGCTACGGAAGTTGTTCTTGTCGGTATCTGTTGCCGAGTACCAACTGTGAAAAACCCGAAGCTAGGACTTGACTACAAGTTCTAATCTGAGCTTTATTTCTTGTCTCACTAAAGGCAAGATCAAAGCCTCTAACGCTTCCTGTAAGTCCTCATGCTCTGATAGGGAAATCACCCCGTCAATCATAGAGGACACGTTATATTTATTTCCTGTGATTGAAAAGGTAGAAAGACTGCCACCTTTATCTCTCAGACTAATGTATTGAGGGGCAGTACAAATACTCACCTTTAAACTCGACTCAATCCCTCCTCTAGGGAAAGAACCAAGTGGAGCAACATAAATAGACTTAATGATCTTTGTTATTTCCTGTATCGTCTTCATTTCTTTTTCTGCTCCTCTTTCTTTTATAGAATCCTATTTCTAATCTGACTTTATGTAAACAATCTACGCAAACTCCTGTTTTCTCACTCCAAACTAACCCCCAGCCCTCTGTGTTTTCTCGTGGTAATGGGCAACCACCTATCGTACATCTATATGATGCTCTTAACTTTTTGGGGTCTTTTCTTTTAGACCTCTTCCCATTCTCATTCATTAGCTCTTATAAGGTGCAGGGTCTACGTCTTCTATTGCAGGACTATTTCCTCGCATGAGGGGTAAGCCTTTAATACGGTAGCGATCAGCCGAAGCAAAGCCTTCTCCATAGCCACTCGGAGACATAGTGCCTCCAAAACTTAAAGGTAAATTTCTCAAGTAGTCATTTCCCTCGCCCTTAAAGATCGCATTAGTGACGATTACAAGTTGTATCTCATCACCATACGATCTGACTGAACGATTCTGAGTGTTGAAGGCACTCTCTTGGAAGTTCCTAACAAGCATAGCTCTACACGCTAAAGCAGAACCCTTGAGGACAGGATTAAGCTCTTTCGGGATAGAATCATTCAAGAAAGAAATAGGACCTCCCTTGACCTCTCCTGATGCCCCAAATAAAGAACCACCACCACGATAGATTCTGTATTTCTTAGTGCCACCGATTGCAGGGTACGCACCATACACAAGAGTTTCCCCATCTCCCATCTGTAGAAGCTCACCTGCACCACCTACAATCTTAGTGTATGACTTACCCTCATTATTCACACCTGCGATAGATGGAATCGAAGTAAGCTTGCTCCCTAAAGTTTGTAGTCTCGTAGATTCATTTCTGAGGACATCTTCACAAAGGAAATCATGGTCGCCTACAAGAATCCCTAAAGGTAATCTTGAGGTCAGCCCGACAAGAGAAATGTCAACCTGTGACCCGTTGACGTATGCGTTTACAGGTATTTCTTCACCCCCTGAGAAGTTCGTCAAAGTCTTAGAAGGTTTATTCACGTCTATCACAGGAGGGAACTCTCCTTGGCGGACTGCTAAGTACCTTCCTGCAAGAGGGCTATTCTGTGTAAGTCCTGATACTACTGTTGGGACTAACGTAGCTTCTAAGGTGGAGTTATTTCCACTAAGTCCTTTAATCTTAGAGTAGAAAGTAATCGAATATAATCCTTGTTGGACTCTATACTCGATACCCGAAATTTTACAGAAATCTTTTATTTCCTCAATAAGATCTCCTAAGTCAGCAGGAGCAGAAGTCTCGTCTACTTGATAGACGTAACTTACTCCTCCCATTTCTAGCTCAATACGAAGAAGGTAATTAAGGGAAGCATCATAGAAACCAAATCTCGTCGAGTCTAAGGTAAGAGTAGCTGAAGCTGATTTAGATCGCCCATCTAAGCTCTCAGTGAATAGACCTACTTTTGTCTGTGGTAAAGACTCACTCGCATTAAGTGAAATACGCTTATCTGAGGTTGTTAAGGATTCCCCTCGATAGTAGTTAGTGTAGCCTACATCACTAAAGTTAGAGCGATTTAAAAAGCCACCAACAGCCCCTGTTCCAAGAGTCGTGTAGAAGTCCATTGAAGCTAAGACTTGGAATGATCTTCTATTAGATATTTCAATAGCTGAACTTCCGTCTGTTTCATATTGACCTCTTTCACTTCTGAATAAGTAGCTGTTCTTCCAAGCGATATTTCCGTACCTGTAAGGGTAGTCAGTATAGCTAGGTGAAGCCCCACCAACAGTATAGAAAGGGTCGCCTTGATATACTGTTCTTGTACCTGCAATGTAAACCTCATCTGTATGTGGGATAGCTGAGGGGATACACATACGCAAGTTAGTGATCTCAGAATCAGTTGGGTTTCCATTAGGTTTAGACGCTCTAGGCAGAACAAAGTTGTTCTCGTTAATGAAGCCTAAACCGAAGCCGAATACAGTACACTCTACAACCCAATCATAATCATCAAATGATGTGAAATTAGGAATCTTAGAAGTGTCAATAGCGTGTTCTGTCACAACGTATGTATGGGCTTCCTCTTCCCCTGCTACTGTGATCTCAGCACCACCCCCTCTAAGAATGTAAATAGGGAAGGTGTCTGAATCTTTTCTAAGTAGGTTTAAAGCCCCATTAGGTAGGTTCGTCTCACGATCAAGATCATGTGACCCAATACCATTGTCATTTCCGTTAGTGTCAAAGTCTATCGTCGCATTTCCTGTTCTTAAGTAAATACCAAACAAGCGAGCAATACCAAAGAAAGGAGGAAGCTTAATCCCCTTAACGGTGTCCCCAAACTCTGAGAACTTGTCCGTGAGAGTTACTTTCTTAGCAACAAACCCACTTTGATTTTTCAAGCCAGTAGTAACATAAGCACCATAATCCCCTATATTTCCTGTACCAAATATAAGAGGGTAAACACCCGTACCATTATCGTCACCACCTATAATGTTAAAGGCAGAGCTGATCGTGTCTCTTTGGTCAAGAATTAAGTGGTTATAACCTTCCATATATGGGTCTGAGCTTGACATCTTTTTGTGGAAGGGTATGTCCTGTCTACCGAACTGAGGCATCGCTTGTGTCGGGATAAGATACGCAGACTTTCCGTCACCAAACAAACTCTGACCACCAAACTTAGGTGTTGGGCTAGTGTAGTTGTAGTTGTCAGACCCAAAGATACTACTTGCGATACCTGTATGCTTCACTACTTTCATACCATGATCCCGATAAGGTCTAAGAATCACTGTCTTAGACCCGACATCAACGAAAGTTTCAGCTTCCTTAGTTAGCAACCCATTTCTAGTCTGCTCTACGTTCCAAACACCCTCACCATTAACTCTATTTCCATTAATGGCTTTAGAATACTGAGAGGTATGGTTCTTGGTGGGTAGGTAAATTTCACCACTTGCTAAAGGAATCTCAGACACCCCTGTTGAATCTAGGAGACTAATATCATTTCTGAGGTAAGGACTTGTGTAGCTTCTAATCGCTATCGTGTGAATGTCATCAAGTACCCTTACAGTCGCACCATGTGCAGGTGGGTATAGAACTGTCGTAGAAATGGAAATGTTTCCTTGTCGGACATTAGACAACGGAGGTATGTAAGAATAATCACCCGCCACATCACTTGCTTCAACAGCAGTAAAAGCGATCATGGTATCTACATCTCTTGAGTCTAGTGTCTGTGTTCTAATCTCAAAAGACATATTTAAGTTGTTAGGGTCGGTTACGAACAAAGCTGTATCGTTAGAATCAACTCTGACCATATAAATCCAATTATCTTTAACTGCTTCGTCAGCCCCTCCTACATTAAGCCAAGCAGAACTGTCGGGGTATTCTAAGTCTGCAAGCAAAGGAGTGTTCGCACCTGCACCGATAATCTTAAACACACCATTGTTAAGCCTAAAATCATCTGTAGGATTGCCGTATAAAACAAGATACGCTTTAGAGCTTAGACCACTATAATCATTGCCATTATCAGTAATCAGTTCTTCAAGAGTTGTTGTGTTATGTAAGGTCGGTGTGGTGATTTGTGTCGTCATGTTGGTTGAAGACTTAATCGCCCAAACCTTCTCAGTCACCCCAACAAATTCGATTTGAAGATTTCTTAGACCACCCACTCCATCAGCAGTTATGTCAGGGACAATGTTCGCTGATGAGGTTAAGAGTGATTGACCAAGTACGATAAAGGGCTTTTCAAAGTTTGAAGCCTCTGTAGGACTCGCATACAAGCCTTGAGTTCCTGTCTCACCGTCTACATTAGGTCTGTTGTGATTTAAGAAGTTAAGTTTAATCGGGTTTGTTGCCCGACCTTCCATTTCTCTTGGGGCAACGAATCTAACTACATTTCTAGCGAGGTCAGCTTTCAATCCTGCTCTCGCACCTGATATGCCGTCTGCACCTCCAATAGAGAATTTAATCCAACTCCCATTTCTGATTGAAAACTCATCTACACTCTTAGAGTCGAAGAAGAAACCTGTGGGGTTAAACTTAGCACCAATCGTCCAAGTGTCTGTCGTGTCTGTATCAAGGCTAGTATTAGAAATACCATTAGCACTCGTTGCGACTGTTGGGTCAATTAAGAAGCTCACATCAGGTTGCATAGTCGCTGAGTCTGACCATACAGTACGAATACCATTAGGTGCGTCCACGATGTTCGCATAGACATTCGTCTCGCCTACACCACCTGTCATAATAGAGACTTCTTCGACCTTCATACCAACACTATTAGACCCCGACCCTGCTTGCTTGTGAGTCGTCCTCAGAGTGTTGCTCAGCAAGTCTCTTACTGAGTTCTCCAAAAGCCTTCCATAATCCCAATCACCGAAGTTGATTGCGTGTCTCATATCCAACACATCATCTCTAGTGATTTGGTCTGCGTATTTCCCATCAGGTCGGGAAATGTAAACCTCAATCTTAGTACCAGCTAGGTGAGTTTTAGCTACTGTACCTGCCCTCGCTCTACTCGAAATAACGATTTCTTTTGGAGTCGTGGTAGTGTCAATACTGCTAATAGAAATGACTTCTCGATTAAGTCCCTCGCCAAGAACTAAGAATCTATCTGTGCCACTTATAAAGCCTGTGTCCTCTAAAGGAGTAGGAAAAGAAATGGCAGGGTCTAGCGACTCGAAAGTTATAGTCTGAGGGGTTGTTTGGTCGTATGTAAAATCTTCAGCGAGTATCGCCTGTTGTAACCGACCTGAGCTTGCTGTTGGTCTACGAGAAATAGACCCGTGATGATTAGGAGCACCTGCACTGATAGCTTGATAGCGACTAGAGTTACGCCTAAAGATCGCACATAAGGGAACTGCATAAACATAGCCGTCTACAGTTCCAAGATCATTCTGAGAAGTGACATCTCCATTTCCTGCTCTCCATAGTCCAACATCACCATTGTCGGATTGGTTCATAAAAGGATAACCGAGAACAGGACTACTCTGAGTCCCTTGAGCTACGATGTCTCCGTCACTAAGACCTTCTATTTCGTAGATCAAGTCAACACCTGCACTTTGGACTCTAATGCGATACTGAACCTGCACCCTCTTAGTTGTCTCAAAACCAAGTGTCGGGTCTTTTAACTCATCATCTAAGTCTAAAGTTGTAGAGGTGTACTCTACATTTCCATAAGGATATACTTTATAGGTAGAAGGCTTATTTGTCGCATCGTCTGCTTCAACAACAGCTCGCCATACCTCAAGAAATACTATGTTCGTTTGTGAATCCGAAGTTGGAGGAGCAGGTAACGAAATGGCATTAGAAATACCATCGTCAGATTTAGTTCCGAGAACAGGAATTATCCAACCATTGACAACTGCAATAAGTGGGTTGTTTGCTTCTCTATTGATTTCGAAATAGTTGGTCGATTGGTCATAGAAAACAAAGTCTTCTTCTGATCTTGTCGGGTCTAATAAGAAACCACTATGCACTTGGCTTCTTACCATTTCCGATAAGTTCTCCCAATCAATCTGACCCATGAAGTTAAGCTCACTATCTAGTGGGGGCTTACCCTCTTGCCAAATCAAGTTGGAATATTTTCGGTTCGCTATTTCTAAAACTCGGCTCACGCCACTTTTGAAGTTCTCAGCCATTTTAAATATTCTCCTTAAAACATAAGGGCATACGAGAGTATGTAGAGGTCATCTGTACTGTCATTCACAAAAGCTAATCTGATCGAGTCAGTCCTTTGATTAAAAGAGAAAGGGGTGAGCCTTGTCATCTTCTCGTAAGTGTTTCCATTGTTCTCTGAGATATAAACAGAATAGTCAGATTCTGAGACTTCTAGGTATTGAATAAAAGGTGCTTGGTTATATGAGCCATAACCCGTCAAATCGGTAGGGGTCACATCGTGAGTATGTCGCTTCCTAACTATTCTCCAATAAGGAAAGAATGTCTCTCGTCCTAAACCGTCATCTGTAAGTGCCGTAATGTCTATTTCTGAGGTGATGGCAATCCCTGTCCTACCTATTGAGGTGGGTCTTGGAATCATAGCCACATTCGGCACAGCTCCCACTTGAAATCGTGAGGGTCGCTGTCCAAATTGTGTCGGGAACATTTCCGTTTTTACGAAAGCCGAAGAAGAATCCAACAGAGGCTCATAGATTAAGAAATCATAGGTAGGGTATGCCTCAAAGAACTTAGCCTCTACATCGGCAATCGTGAGGTTCAAATCAAAAGGAGTATTCTTACTCAGCTCATTGCTAATATCAATGCAATCGGGGAAGTCGAGAAGATACTTGCCATTCATGTGCATTTCTTCATTTAACATTCGACTTGTTTGTATAGGGGTATTATCCCTTCTCGACATTACAATCATCTTAATCTTCTCCCATTGTGTTCACATCTAGTGTCCATGCTGTACCGTCAGCAGTTTCAACCTCGAACGCACATTTCACAGAAGAAACCCAAGCCCCATTATTTGAGGACTGATAGAGCAGTTCACCTTTATCATTCTTTTGAGGTCTTCTCGCCCAAGGTACTGTCACCTCTAAGAATACTCTCGCACCTGGAGGTAACATCGAACCACTCTGAGCAGGAATACCGTAATATTCTAAGATGTTGTCGAGCCAATTTCCGACCTTAAAGCGTCTATCTTTAGGGTCTGTTCCTGTACTTGTCTGTAAGGTACGACCATATCGACCCAAGTCCCAATAACTACTATTTATATTAAGGTTATATAAGTCTTTAGCCTCTTTGTTAGTCCCACCCACAATCTTAGGCATTTCTAAGCCCCCAACTGTCGGTGCTTGGAAAACGTCACCGACAGGTGTCAAAGCAAGAGTGAAGCACTGAGAGCTTGTTTTCGCTTGTTGTCTTGTTGGGTCTTTCTTAGTACTTCTAAAGTCTCTAGGGTCGCCTGTGTTGTACTTATAGGGGTCATACTTCACTTTACCAAAAGCCCCTGACTCAATTTCAGACTGAGTGATTAAGAAGTCGTAAGGTCCTGAATAATTTGTTGTAATTACATCACCGGTCGGATCTTGAGTATGGTTTGGGAAAGCAGTAAGAGAGTTGCTTACTTCATCTCTATAATAACGATATGTTTCGGTACGCACACCACCTGCATGGGCAACAGTAATACCTGTTGTTGCAGGTGCATGGATAGCCATTTCCATATTAGTGTATTCAGGTGTGAACAAGCTCGTGTCAGAATATAAACCTGAGCTAAACGAAGAAGTCACACCACCACCTACACGAGAACTACGAGGCATTGAAGTAGCTAAGACACTTGCTGATCTAATGTCATCAAAAGTCTGTATTTCCCCTGCCATTTTTAGGTTCTGCTCGTAATCTCCATACACTCTTGGGTCAGCACCAAGACTTGTAATCTGAGGGTCGGTAATTTCGTCATTGGAATAGAAATTCTGACCTCCCCAAACAATGGGGTTATGAGCATTTACTGAGAAGGGGGAGGTGAGAGTTCTCAAGTTTACGGAGGTATTACTCCCTAGAGAGTTAACGGTTGACGGGATAGTTCTCCCATTTCCTATTGAACCAAGACCATATTTACCATCACCGATCAACCAATCACTCTTAGCATCAGGTGAGGTAGTAAGGCTTCTTGTCGGTCCTACTGTCACAAATCTTTCCATGACATTAGGCATTAAGTCGCCTGCTTCTCGGTTCACATAAAGAGGTACAACAACCGTACCTCCCATAAACTTCTTTTTCGGAAGAGGCAAAGGTCCTAAATAAGAAGGTGTGAATCTAGGCCCTGAGTTATTGGAATGGTTATAAGAACCTGTGGGTAATCTCCCCCCCACAAACGAGCCGTTTGACCCTCCTGATGCAGGGAACTGAGTTAGAGAAAGAATATCATTTATATCAGTGTTGTTAGCCTCAGCATAAAAGTATTCATCGTCCATGTAGAAATGGTCTTCATGGAGTGCCACAGAACCTGGAATTTCCACTACCAAGTTAAAAGTAATCGCTGAATTACTCTTTCTAATCTGATTGTAAGGTACAGGAGACTCACTACCATTTCCCCAACGAGAAGTCCTAATATCACCCTCTAAATCTGATATTTGGTTGTCAGGATCACCCATACTTGAGAACTCTTTAGCGTCCTCAGAAAAAGGAGAACCAGGTATGTCGGACATATCTCCATCTACACCGAAGTTGACCCAAATACGATTAAGTCTCGCTCCTCTAGGTGTTCTTCCAATGTAAGGGCTATTTAAACCCGAACCTTGAGACACAGACTGAGTAAACGCTTCTGTTAGGTCGATCTTCAAGGTAGGTGGAGGTGTGCTTTCATTCACGAAAGCACTCTTAAACCCATGATAAACAGGGGTCTGAATTTGCCACCATTCGCCCGCAGGAGTCCAAGTGTAAATTGCTTGCCTTACGCCTGAGCTTTGCTTATGGCGAGCATATCTATCCGTACCTACAGCAAGGGTTTCAGCATTACCACCCTCGATAGCAGGGTGGTCGTCTACTTGGTGATACTTACCCCCTTCCACAGCACCCTCAACTTGATAAAGGGGTGGAAATGGATTTAATGCAGGGTCGTCCCAGTCTGCATCAGGCTTTCTAGCCCTAGTCTTTCTTAGGTAAGCAGAATGTTTTATATTATTAATTGTTCCATCTGCGTCAATATCACCGGAATCGTTAGCATCGGTATCAGCAAGAGATTGGCCTGGAATAATTTCTGTACTTTGATCTGTGTGAACAAAATCGGCATTTATATTGTATCGTTCATTTCCTGTTCTAGGATTAACTTTATTGTTATTAAAGTTAGCAGAATCTTCAGGTGAGAATGGGTTTAAGTCCCCGAACCTATGAGTCTGAGAAGCACTTTCTCTACCCATTAAGAGCCAAGGACGGGAAACATCCATCATTAAACGCTCACCCCAAACAAAGTCAGTCCCTCCGTAAGAAGAATCAATGCTTACTTCATGCAAACCAAGATTGTTTAAGAAATGGTTGACTCCATTGGGTGAAAACGCCACAAAACCCTCTTTGAAATCATCACTAGGCCTAGCCGTAGAACCAAGTACTTGTAGAGCTTCCGCCACTTCATTCATGTTATAAGTTATGAAAGCAGTATATGTAGGATTATTTGAATTATAATCAAAATTAAGACCCACATCACCTTTGAGTGCATTGGGTGTATCAAGAGCAAGTGGGGAAGCAGGCAGAACCATAGGTGCTGTACCATACTGACCATGAGCCATTAAGATTGAACTCGTAGCTGAGGTAGGATTAATCGTGACGATACGCTCTCTTGCAACAGGTTGAAGTGCATAGAGTATTGGATAATTTAAAGCTCCCGTATCAGGTAGCTCATTTGTCTCAGAGTCAGGCCAATTTCCTCCAATAGAAAGAGGTGCATACGCTATTTCTATTCCTCTCTGAGAATACCCACCCTTAACACGACAAACAATATCCTCTACTGCATAGGACTCACAATCGCCACCCAATAGAATATCGCCCGTTGACGGGCATCTGTTGATTCTGAAGATGTCTGTTGAAAGGTCTATCTGCTCATTTCCAAGACTAGGGTCGAGGTCTTTCTTTCTTTGCCAACCCGAAGCCCAACCATAAGGATTCGTTAAGTTCTCTGTAGAAGGGAAGTCAGAGTTTAGTTGGTCTTGCCTTAACCTTTGTGTGTATGTAGGCTGACCAAAACGGTAAGGTCTTTGCTTAGTTAAGTGAACATAAGACCCCACATTTTCCTCTAAGAGTGGTGCTGAGAAAACCCAACGAATACCACCTGAAGCAGACTGTGAAGTCCTTGAAGTATCTAATTCACTTGGAGTGATAAGAGTACTTTCAGGAAATGAACTTGTCCATTTCGCATAGTTCTGACTCAAACCCGAAGAGGCAAACGATATGTCATCAGTAGTGCCTACATATTGGTTGGGGAAATAGCTGTTCTTATCTACCCAAGTTAAGTCCACATTTGTAGAGTGACCCTTTAGGAAATAGAAGCCTCTACCTGTACTTTGCAGATTGATTGGGGTACTTAGATCCTCTAAATTATTATAGTTTGCCCCACCATAAGGAGTCTTTTGTTGGTCGTTAAAGAGCAAGTCTACCTGTAAGAAAGCATTTCTCCCTGTGACTGCTCTTTTCTGTTCTTCAGTAAGCAAGTGAGTCTGAATAGAGCAAGTGATCCCACAAATGATATAACCCTCACCAACAGGCAAAGCTCCATTATAATCAAAGGGAACAGGAACGGCTGTACTCTTATCTTGATAAGCATACTTCAACTCCCACTTAATCCAAGGAGTTGACCCGTTATAATCACTCCAACCTACAAACTCTGATGGTGCAGAGAGAT
>Ga0255751_10000799_pt1 | contig 29501 bp, 68 predicted proteins | sample 071ome_20_FD_179951 | JGI IMG/M metagenome (GOLD analysis project Ga0255751, IMG submission 179951) | Coastal salt marsh microbial communities from the Groves Creek Marsh, Skidaway Island, Georgia - 071412BT metaG (version 2) | ecosystem: Environmental > Aquatic > Marine > Intertidal zone >... | reverse complement strand
TTATTTAAACCGATAAAAATTTCAAAAGAATTTATAGAATGGGCTGTTTCGAATGGTTTACCAGTTAAGAACCATAAAATGAGAAAGTGTTCCAATGTGACTTCTCTGAATATAAAAGGAACTCCCATGAGAGACATTCTCATTGAGGAAAATAAAAAATGGTAAAATTTAAGGATAAACTTCGGTGTCACTGTATGGACGCTGTGTGTGATAATCTCAAAAAAATAGTCAACCATGACTATTATTTCGGAGCGCCTAGAGCAGCGGTGTATTTCCACACCTCATTTGTCGTGACGAGAGCATTTAATGGGGTACATAGCGATATAAGATTTATGGTGAACGATTCAGATATACATAACAGAAGTTGATCGTGAAACAATTTAAACAAAAAATCATTAGTTGCGAGCACAAAGCTTGGTATAAACTATACCATAATATTAATACTGTTAATTTTTGTAGGGTGAGAAGGAATACTTGGTTTACCATTAGGGATGAGTCACCCGTCCCTATAAGATCATTAAACGGTAGACTGTTATGAAAGCATTAAATCGAGAGTATAAATACACTTCAATGGATTTTGCGTCCGTCAGATGGGACGTTTATGTGAAAGTTTTAAATGCAATACAGAACACGGGTAAGGACAATTTAAGATTCGTCATTTTCCCTTTCCTTTTCCATATGTATAGAGAAAATAACATAACATGAGAAATCTTAATATGAATGTGAACCCAGAATTCTTCTGTGAATTGATGATTGAAGAAGCCGTCCCAGATTATATTTTGAGTAAAGTGGAAAGAGAACTACTAGGTAATGAGAGTTTGGTAAACTTTGGTAATTTTATTTTCCCATCTCTAAAGGAGTACGTTTATGAGAAAAGTTAAACCTATGGGCGCTACCCTTCAAAGTGACGATGGCGTGAATGAATCCATTTTAAAGGTGACTACTTTTAAGATATGGAATAAAATAGGTGAGGAAATATGGGACGTTGTTAATGCGTCTTCCTTAACGTTTCTTATTCAGTTTAGAAGGTTCTATAGATGAACACCCTCAAATTAATTCCCTTTAAACGACAACTAATACCATACCACTTAAAAGCCGAATTGTATTGGATACCAGTACATGTTAATTCCTTATTACGAGTGAAAAATAAATTACAGACCCCCACACAAGGTGCCGTCTCAAGGACAATTGCGACAATACGAAATAGTTTATACGGTTAGACAGAAAACTTTTGACAACAGTCTATTTTATTGTATAATATACAGGAATAGAGGAAACAAATATAACATTATGACACGCTTTAGGAGGTATATTAAAAAACCTGCGAGAATTTACAGCACCGTTTCAAGTCCCATGATGACGGAAGTTTTTGAAGCACTTTCGGATTTAGCGCAGTTCCAAAATAATCTTTTAGCCGTGCATTATGGTTCGTGGATGAATAAAGTACAACAATTATAATGAGCCCCTTAAGTAGAAAAATTGAGACAGATGTTTATGATGTGACTTTATCAAAGTATTTAAAGTCAGGAAAACGACCAGAAAAACTCATGTTTAGACATAAATTTTTCCTCGGTATTCGAAATTCAATGGAAATAGTGGAAGATCTTAAATTTATAGTGGAAGACCAATATGTAGGATTTGGTAGATGATAGCAATTCACTCATATATAAAAAAGGTTCCAGAAAAAGTAACTAAAACAGTCCCTTTTAGAAATTATAAGAGTGTATATAGTTTCGTCTATCAGAATATAAGATCAAAAGATTTAAATAGCTTTATAGAACATATGAGAGACGAAATCCATTCAGATATGTATCGGAAAGTATACGATGAAGCCCCTACACTTTAACTTAACAACAAAACCAACTCTAAGAAATCGTTTACCTGAGAAGACCTATTCTCCTTTATTTCTCGATGTGATAAATATAGATATACAGGGAGTAGTTGCATTTGTAAGAGATAGAGTGGATTTTAGTCTATATTGTAAATATAAAAGGAAGAAATGAACAAACAATGAACAACAATGATCACACATCACCATCATTAGGTCCCACCCCACCTTATCCCTATGACGATTTGGCTGACCCCCATGATCACCATTATATGGAAACAACTCCCCTGTCTTCAGCCTTCCATTTAAATGAAATGGAGTATTCATCTGTTTACTTTGATCCAGACCAATTCAAAATCAAAGTGAAAAAGTTAGACGAAAATGCAACACTTCCCACAAGAGCATATGACGGCGACCTCGGTTACGACCTTTATGCCCTACATGAATTAGGACCTATAGATCGATCACATAGAAACGACATTAATAGAAAAATATTAATTAAAATTCCCACTGGTATAGCTATTCAAATGCCAAAGGGATGGGGGTGTTTTATTAAAGAAAGATCATCTCTCGGTTCTAAAGGTCATGAAGTTCGTGCAGGTGTAGTGGATAACGGCTACCAAGGTGATATTATGGTCGTCGTCGAATACCAATTAGACTTTAATAATCCAGTGTTTCACATCCAAAAAGGTCAGAAAATCGCACAATTCGTACCCATACCTATCCCTAACTTCGAAATCATGGAAGTCGATGAATTTAATTTCACTTCAGAACGTTCCGATAAAGGATTCGGATCTTCTGGAATTTGATAGAGGAATGGGAATGAAACCTATAAAAGATGTTTTTGGATCTGTTGAAAATATAAGTGATGGTATAGAAAACTCTATATATAGTTACGTGGTAACAAAATTCTGGTGGGAAATGGGTGAGTCTGTATATACAAATATAATATTACGTATAAACACAGAATTAAAAAAACCTTCATAACATGAAAGCATTGAACAAAGACGTTTGGTTTCAAATTACCCTTAATAACTCTAAAGTTATGGAGAGTGTTGGAATTCCTTTATATAATTCTGCTAAAAAACACTGTTGGACCCTTGAACTTTCCATGTTTGAAGGTATAATAGTCCCTATATTTAGCGACATAGAGGAAAAGTTTTATCCTTGAAACCTTTATCACGAAAAATAAATAAAATCCCCCTTGGAATGTTCCTTAATAATAGGTTTGGTTATAATACCTATGGTCGTATTTACCTATTAATCCATGAGGGCATCGGTGACTCTATAGAATTGCAAATAACAAATCCTGTATTATACGATCAAGATGGGATGTTAAGGGATGACGTAATATCATGAAACCCAATTGGGAGGGTGTATGAAAGAGATTAAGTACGATTCTTTTACCCACCCGTGGACTATATGCGCTCAAAAAATGTGGAAGGGGATTCAACCAACCCTATATGTTAGAATTTGGACTGATGTAGCTAGTGTGATTTCTGAATCCTGTATTCTACCCAACCATTACATGGGGAGAAATTAAAATATGTTATCGATGAGAAGGGAAATAAGATTTTCTCCGAAATGGAGTGCCTTAGCAGATAAAGTGAATTTCACTCTATTGGTAAAGATGTCAACCCCTTTAAAAAGAGAACCCGCAGATTTGATAATCGACTCTTTGGTTTTTCCCATTGACGATGACCTACTTAACACGTATAATATAGACGTATTGAATGAACTATCTTCAGGATGAAAAGATTTAAAAATAGAATTTTAAATGACTCTTCTGGTTTGGCGTGGGACGGCATTGTCTCGAAAACCAATTATAAATCCAGATCCTTTGTAGGTAGAACATACCCCAACTCCTTTCTTAGGTATAGGTGTAGTATCATTCTTGATGTACGAAGAAAAACACATGAAACCGCTTAAAGAAAGAATTAACAATGGACCTTGGGACTCGTCGTGGATGTGTCTTAGGGATTCTGTGTCATATATGCTTAGATATGATATTAGAATCGCCATAAGAAGACCTATCACAGAGTCTCTAAGTGTCATAGTGCAACCCTTAAAAGTAAAGAGGGATAACCATGTGTGGAATTAGACGACAAATTTTGCCTTCTGTGTCCCTTCGCGTCTATGATGTATGTAAAGGAGAGGTGTGGGGTCTTGTTTTTCTCGCCATTCATAGGGACACTGAAGTTTCCGTAGAGTTTTTCGAATTATCTATTAAGGATCATCTCAATGAAATCAATGGACGATGATATTAGACGTTCCCCTTGGCATATTGCTTGGGGTTCGGTAAGGAATTCTATGACAACTAATAGTTGGGACTCCGTGCATTATAAAAATAATGAAATCTTTGATATTAATTACAGGTCTTTCTTGGTGCCTATTAAACAATCCCTCGAAGAAACATTTAAAACAAGTCAATGGAGATTCCCCTCATGATACCGCTTAAAGCAGAATTTAAAGATTTCCCTCGAATATCAACCTCACGAAAAGTTGCACATGCTATGTGGGGTTATATTTGGGTTAGAGTCAGTAAATCGATCAGAACCTCTATAATACATTTCTTTTGGAATCCGGTTGGGAATAGTTTCTTTTTGAGTATATTCAATGAACGTTATGGAAACATTTAAAAACGAAATTAAATTAGACCCTTGGAATTCTGCCAGTGAGGATATCCTAACTGTTGTCTCCAATGATGTTTGGAGACACTTAACGATTCATATCACCACACCCTCATCATATTCAATTTGGTACGCCGTCGTACAACCCAATATGGATTGTATGTTTCAACTCTACCCCTACCCCCTGTGGGCACGATAATATCATGGAAAACTATAAATACAAAGTCTACGCACATCCCAAATACCTGACCGAAAAGAAATGCATCGATGTCCTCCATAAACAACATCGTCAGAAGTATGGGCAAATGATTGATCTCTATAAACACCGTTCCCCCACTTTCAATTATTGCATAGACCCTATCCTCGAAAATATCTGCGAGATTTCTAACATAAAAATGACTAGATTAAACGTAAATTAAATAAATAATTGAAATGAAAGACAAAGATACGCATAAACTCGAAGAAGCTTACCAAATCATTTGGGAATCCAATACCGCCTACGACAATTCCCCCCTACAAAAGAAACATTACTTCGTAGACGATAACCTCACCATAGATAACTACCCAAATGCATTCTCCGTAGAATATGACGCTTATTGGGATTATAAAGACGATTCCGATATGAATAGAGAAACGGGTTATGGTCCATATGTCGAACCCACTGGCAACTACTCCCACGAAAATATAACAATCACCGAATTCAATAAATCAGGTGAACCCATTCGTACAGAAAAAGAAATACAAATCCAAGATAATAAACTCTTCCTAACTATTCTTGAAATAGCAAGAGAAAGATCTTCCTCATATAATATCTAATTCCCCCATAGCCATTATAAATATTCCAAATGGCTATAATACCTACATACCTATATCCTAAATTCTCCAACCAATACTTTATATTCAATATCCCCCATAAAGTATATATCTATAATACAGATTCTAATATCTTCCTAATAGAGGCTAATCCTTCGGTTTTTCCACCCCAACCCATTATACTATTTAAAATGCCTGAATTCGAACTATTGGAAACTTTCTCTAAAGAACCCATTCCAAATAGTTGAAGGTTTTAAAGGGTTTCTCCTTTTTTACCATCTTTCCAATCGCTTTCCCATATGTAAATGACTGTGTAGCCCATTTCTTTTATTTGGTTTAAACGGTTGAAAGTCATCTCGTTCAATTCTTTAAATGATTTTCCGCTTCTTTTGTTTATTTCATCCCCTTCGAATTCTTTTAGATTTCCGTGCCAATAATCCCCTAAAAACTCGTATACGGTATTCGTCTCATCATTAAACCCGTCTACATTATATTTCCCTATTAAATAATTCCGTAAGGGGACTCGGTGGCTGTTGCACCATTCGATCTCACTTTTACTGGTTTGTCTCTCTTCAAGACACTTTTTACACCCTTCCCCCTTCAAATGATTATAAGGTCTTTTCTTAAATATACCGTGCCGATTACAAATAATATCGATTGATGTGTTGACATTGATAAAATTAACTTTAGAGTAATCGTAAAGATCACCATGCACTTCTTTAAATTTCCTCAAAAGATCTTTTAACTCTTTTATCCCTCCTAATCTATCGGAACATTCTGGACACGCACAAAAACATTTTAAATGTAAAGTGGGGGTTTGTTCAAAAATACCATGCTCTTTACAAACAATTTCCACTTTCTCATTACTGTGAAAATGTTCTATTCTACTATAATCATATTTATTACCGTGTTTTTCCTTGGCTTTTTTTATGAATTCTCTCAACTTCAGCTTGTTCACACATATCGGACATTCACCCCATTTACTTTTATGGTAGGACATAGATTGATAAAATACCTCCCCATGCTTTTTACACCGTATTTTTAGATTGCCGTCATCACCCATACCCAAATACTCATAGCGTTCTTTTTTGGATTTAAACGCATTCTCTGTCTTCCTTTGTATTTTACATTTTTTACACCCTCCATCTTTTGTTAAATGAGTATTATACGAACAATTAAAATAACCGTGCTCTTTACAAAATACCCCCTCTAGTTTCCCATTAGTCCCATTATATTTTAAATCTTTATAAGAAAACCTGTCCCCATGTATTCCTCTAAACTTTTCCTTCACACTCTCTAGTTTTCCATCACGCCGACATCCCCCACATAAACCATAACCCTTTTGAAGAATCTGTGAATAAGTGAACTCAATAGTCCCATGTTTCTTACATTTACAGGAAATAGGTGTCTTTTGGTTTGTGTAGGTAAGAAGGTTTAAGTCTAATTCCCCACCCTTACCATTTTTAAGGATTTTCTCCCTTACATCACTTTTAGATAATAATTTACCCTTCATCAATTCCCCTTTAAAAATACTTATAAAAATTCTTATAAAATTTTTAAAAAAAATTTTTTTAAAAAATTTTCCATCTTTATGTTGAATGGTTGGGAAAATTATGATTTTTATTTATATTTTGACATTGCCCCATTCCACACCCCCCTGTCAAGTACAAAATACGGAAAAACTTTGGTACTTCATTTTCAAAATGTCAAGAAGAAAGTGTATATGATATCCTGATACAGAAGGCTGCTGCATATAGCAAAATTTCGTACTGGTGTCAAAGGAATAGTGAGAAAAGAAAAGCCCCCTCCTTGCGGAAGGGACTTGACTTTTTGAGATGACCTGATCTCATTTTGTCGTGTTGGGCCAGAGGGCATTCAACTTGTCCATGCCGACGCGAGTCAATTCGTCAGAAAAGCGAGCAATGTACTTGGCAAGCTGCTTGGCCTCCTGCTCGCAGCTAACGAAGTCGCACAGTGTGCTGATATACTTCGTAGCGAGGGACAGGTCGGTAGGTACCGTACCAGCGTGGGGATCGTTCACGATCTCGCCAAGGGTAGGCAGGCCATTGAAGTCCATCAGTCGTACCACCTCGTTAGCTGCTGCGACACCGATGGCACCTGCGAGAAGCGGACGAAGGATCGCATCGACAGGGCATCCGACCTTGCGAAGATCGTCGCCATACTGGTGGAAAGCTTTCAGGATGCAGTCAGCGAACTCTAGCGTACGATTCTGGTGCTGCGCGTGTTCGCTGAAGCAATCGTCCGAAGCTACAGGGGAGATCCGATGCAGTGCTTTGATGGCAGGGTCCGCATCGATGGTCGAGAGGTAGGTCTCCATGTCGCGGCGAGCGGCATCGCTATTCAGGGAAGCGTAGACATGGACGAAACGACCTTTCGTATGGTTCGACAGTTCCACCGTATCACGATCACTGCAACCATTGCCCTGCCCGATAACGAACCAATCCAGAGGGAGGACATTCTCATCCGTCCGATCAATCGCGTACTTGATGACAGCAGGAATGACGTTCTTAACCAGCGGACGATCCATCTCATCGATTCGAAAGATGCCCTGCGGTCCCTGCTCAGAGTAGTTGTAGATCGGGGCGAACTGCGTGGTCACGTTCTCTTCGTCCTTCTTGATGTAGGGCAGGCCAGCAACGTCCTCTGGCATACGAGACGCGCAGTTGAAGTCGATAAGCTTATGCTCCTTACCAAGCACCTTAGACATGACACCTGCAAGCTTATCCGTGAAGGCATTCTTACCTACGCCAGAGTCGCCCCAGACGAAGAGACCGAACCGCTTCCCATTAGGCATGAACTGCTGCGCCAGCATGGACAGGGCAGCGCAGGCGATGATCTGGCGGGGACTGATGGTCATTACGTTACTGTTGGTCATCTTGTTCTCCTTGTGTTCTCTAACTCAACCGACACTAGTATGGTACAGAATCCCCCCACATACGTCAACAAGTATCTTTCACTTTCTTTCAGGAATCTTTTGACAAGGAATAGGTAGGTATGTTAAACGCAACTCTTCAGAAAAGAAAAGAAACAAGATGTTGACAGGTTCAAAGGATTATGTTAAACGCCGCCCCCTCCAAAAAAACTGGATGAGATCTTGAATGGGGCGCAGGGCGCATTTAACAAAACTCATAAGATATGACAAGTAAAAAGGTTAGAAGATTTCAAATGGTTTGAAGGCCCATCGCATTTAACAAAAGCTGGTGAAGAGTGCAAGGAGAAAGTGAAAAAGATTTCAAATGGTTTGGGGGCTTGGTGCATTTAACAAAAGATTGGGGAGTGGTCAAGGGTAAAAAGTAAAAAAAGAGAGGGGGCCGAAGCCCCCTCCCCTTGGGGAGTCTTAGAAGAGGTTGTCCTCTTCGATGTCTGTCAGGATCGCCTTGGCCTTGTCAGCGGTCTCCCTGCGATAGGAATCGTCAGTCTTCAGATCGCTCTTATCGAGCGTCTTGAAGGTCTCGTAGATTCGAGAGATCGCAGCCGAGATCGTGGGATTCTCGGTGATATTGTAGGCCGGAAGCTTCTCGGTGATGCGAGTGAACTTGTCCAGCATGGTCTTGTAGTGAGTGCGAGCAGCACCCTTCGAGCAGCGTTCGTCAACGTCCTTCAGGAAGGCCACGATCTCATCCATGACGAAGGACACGATGCTGGTCTGCCCATCGGCTTCAGCCTGCGCCATGTCCCTGCGAACACGATCCTCGACTTCCTTACGAGTATCTTCAGCGAGGTCTGCCAGTGCCTGCGTGATGACAGGACTCGACAGGTCAGCGACAGTCGAGATGTTGACGCGAATCGCAGCCTTAACCGCATCGCAGGACTGAGGCAGGTAGGCAGGGTCGAAGTCATCGCCCATGCGACGTTTCGCCTCTTCGACGATGGCACCGGATTCGATGGCTTCGCAGAGGGCATCGACGTATGCGTCATGCTGCTGGATGAGCTTCGCATAGCCTGCTTCGAATGCCTGATACTGTGCGACAGGCACCGCATAGGTATCGTTCAGGCGAAACGCATTGTCTTCGAAGTACTTGCGAATCTTAGCCTGAGCAGCCGAAATCGGCTTCTGCCAAACAGCAGGAATGCGTTCCTGCTGGACGCGATAGGCACCACGTTCAGCGTTAGCCGAAGCGGTCAGTTCGTCTTCCTTGTCCCGGCGCTTCTTCGTAGGCGCAGGGCAGTGAAGGCTAATGCGATAGTTGATCAGGGGCAGTTCGTTCATCTTCATTTTGTGTGTCTCCTGTGTGACTTGTTTTCCAACCGACGCGATAATCATACGAAATATCAGAAAGAAGGTCAATAGATTCTGAGATCTTTTTTTCTTTTATTTCACCTTGACTCCAAGGGGGTGGGTATGTTAAATGCGACACCCTTCAAAAAGAAATGAAATAACAGTTGAAGTTTCGAATGGTTTTTGTTAAATGGGGCGAAGGGTCAAAAGAAAGAGGGAGCCCCATCCACAAGGACTCCCTCTTGGAGTTCACCGATGATTACGTTCGGTGAGATTTTAAATGGTTAAGGGGGAGCCTTCCTCCGAAACTGACTGCAAGGAAGACTCCCCCTATCTGTGGTGGCATTCGAAATAGTTAACCGATGGATTCGAGGGCAGCGGCTTTAATCGTGAAGCATTCAGGCTTCTTCTCATTGACCTTGAATTCGCTTGCAAGGCAGAGAGGTTCGACGATCTCTTGAGCCACTTCTTCTCCGTTGAGATAGTATGTGGTTTTGGCTTGGAATTCGAGCCCTGAAGCTGGATAGAGTCTCAGGTAATCGGTACCCTTGTGCTGGATATGCCAAGGGAATTCCACCCACTCTCCCCAAGGGAGTCCAGCGTTCTTCTCAGGCTTTGAACCGTCCTCACGACCTTCCTGAACCGTCTTGATCTTGTCGTAGTCTACGCCAGTGCGAATTACAGCCTCTGTGCGCTTCTCTACGGTGTCCGTAACGGCTTTGCGTGTCTTGAGGGGTCTCACCCACGTTGCGCGACGATTAGCACCCTTTACGGCGCTTACAGAGCTAATGAATGTACTTACGTCCATGATGTTGTGTCCTTCTTTGATTTGATGAGGGTATTATATCAGATTAATCCCCAGAGTCAAACTCAATCAGATCGAAATTTGAATCGGTGGACGATGATCCGTCAAAATTCCAGAAGTGTGACCCACCTTTAGATACGAAACCTATACAGTATGAGGTGTCAGGGTCGATGTACCTTTCGACATACACACTCATTCCGTCCCGCATCTGCACTAAGACAGGAGCTTCACTGGCAATGATAGTTGCCATGAGTTCCTGTGTGAAGTCATTCAACTTGTCAATGGTTCTGAGAAGGTCGTGATTTTTCATATTACTTCCCCTGATATCCTAATACTTTCTTGGCCCATGCCAGCGTTGGATTGTAGGACTTACCCTTGGCCATGTGAACGGTTCTGAATGGGAGTGTGGAATCGTGAGGGAAGAGCTTCCACTGTTCACCTGACATATCCACTGGACGGATCAGGTTCCGCTTCATGAGGTTCTTAACCAGCTTCTTGGTATCTTTGCAAACGTGATGTCCCATGACTGACTCCTGTGTTAAGGTTCAGGGGAGATACTACAGGTTTATTCAGTGGATGTCAACATATTTAATTCCTCTTCCATCTCAAAAATACAGTCTTCCAGATGGTACTCATCAGGCCATTTCTTAGCGAAGTCTTTAAAGGCTTGCAATTTCTCGCGTAATTCGACCACCCTTTGGGTTTCCTTTTCGTCCCTCTTCTTCCACTCAGGAGCATCAGGGCAGCATTCCCTGCTTTGATGGTCACAATACCCTAAAAATTCACCCTTATGAAAGAGTTCTTTATATCTGTAATCCCCTGAGATGGGTTTGCCTGAGATCTGACAGACCATTGTGCCGCAACGACGGGACTGATCGGTATAAAACCATTTGCTCTTTTTCATGAGGAAATCCTACAGGATTAGGATTGAGATGTCAAATAGAAAGGAAAGGTGATAATCCTATGGTTATTGATGTTGCACCACCTATCGCACCTATAAACCATAGGAGACTCCCATTCGCATCCTCATTCGAATCTAGAATGTAACCTATAATACCTGAGACAATAATTGGAATCCATGAAAGAAGTAGATACATGATGTTCTCCTATTTACAGAAGGATTATGAAGTCAATAATCACCAAAGTCAAGGCACAAAGTGTGGTGATTGTGGATTCTTTTCGAGAAGTGTTAACGATTTGAAGTTGATGTTGGTTCAGTTCCACTTCGACTTCATGTAACGTTTTCATTACCTACTCCATAGAAACGTCGAATTCTTCGTCAGCCAGTTCCTCAGTAGCAGCCTCTTCAAGGAGTTCGTTGATCTTCTCAAGGGTTTCGTAATCGGCAGTGATGACCAGCTTTGTCATGATGTTCTCCTGTTCTCAGTTTCGATACATGTACTCTATATCAATTCTGAATGGTTGTCAACCCTTTTGTACAATAAAATGTGCATTAAGTCACTTAATGATGCTTTTATTATGCAAACCCGCCAAGTTCGGTTACTTTCCTGTCTTCCGTATCCCACCGAAAGTCTTAAGTACATCAGGGTTAGATGATGTGACAGGGGTTTCCTTGGCTCATTGTGAATCAGAAAGCGTGATAATATATTGTGCCCTTTTCGATGCTTCCCCATTCCCTTAAAGATTCGTTGAGAAACAGGTCCTGCTCCTTGTTGTATTTAAACCCTCTGGTTCTCAAATACTTTTCAGCGTCCTTTTTCCATTTGAAGTTTATCCCTGTAGGGCCACCATCGGCGTAGTAGCCGCCAAGGTGGATAGAGTAAAGGGTTTGAGAGGTCTTTTTCATTAGAGTCCCAAGGCTTCGATTTCTTCCTCGGTGAGCTTATTCAGAGCCCTTTCTCGAATCCTTTCAACACTCCGATAGTTCTCAAGTTCCTGTAAATCATCAAAGATTTCAATAGGGATGACATCCCAATCGGGATGCATATGATCCCACCCTGTCAGGGGCGCTGGACGCCCCATGATGCCCTTTTGACCATTGATATACACTACAGCATCTTTTACGTCGTCGAAGGCGACCATAGGGATCATATGACCACGACCTTCGGTAAGGTCAGACTGCTGGCGGCAAATGTGAACTACTTTCATTGATTTCTCCTGTTGATTTGAGAAAGTATCTCAGAGAATTGAAACTATGTCAAGGGTTTTAGCTGATTTTCTTGAAGGGGGGATAGAATGTGAATTTGTCACCATTCTGTAGCGTTACGGTTACTGTGGACCCTGCTTTCATATCCTTAGCTTCACGAAAGCATGTGAAGGAGAGTCTTGGATCTTCTCGTTTGATCCCCTTAATATACGCTACAACACCCTTGCTGTCAACCCATGTTTCTTTTGATTTACGTGCCATATTAATATTTATTGTTTAGCTATGCAATTTCAATAGTAACCGCTATGAACAATCCCATATCTATTCCTCAGTCCATCTCACAAAGGAGAGATGTTCCGATGACACCCAACCCAACCCCAAGGCCGAAAGAATGCCAAAGCCCCCAAACCGCCATGCCTCCCGCAGGTACGACGGTGATGAACAGTATAACAATTCCGATGACAAAGGCGTGTTGATGTTCCATTGGTTTCTCCTTATATATCCAATCCCATTTGCTTTATCATGTTGTCTATTTGATACTCTATAGGATCTGGGGCAATCCTGTCAACGTCAAACTTGGTGAAAGGTGCTGAGATTTTACCCGTTTTTACCTTGACATCGTACCGATCTTCAGGGTTCTTGGGGTGGCGTTCCCCTGTCGTGGGGTTCTTGATCCACGCCCCTCGTTTACGACCGTTCAAACTCACCCCTATCTTGGAGCCAATCGATCATGTCAGAGACACAGGTGCTAAAGTCAACCAATGCCCGACACGTAGGGAAGGTTTTAACCTGATGAACCGATTCAATCTGATTGGGATTGAAGAAGATTACTCGATCAACCGGAGTGGGCAAAGAAGGTTTCTGACCTCTTACCCACAACTTTCCAGCATTCACAATAGGGAAGCAGGGATATTGGAGTTCAATATAACGTAAACCATTCTCAGTTGATGGAGTTGTTGTGATCCCCGTCACCACTACACAAATACTCTGTCCAGATGTATAATTGATTTGAGTGATATACAGAGGCTTATCAATATCAGCATTTATTGCATCATTAACTTCTTTGCGTGTCATAACGTTCCCCTAAGTTTTGAAAGGATTATACAGAGTCGGAGGGAGATTGCAAGGGATTAATCGAGTTTAAAAGACGCATACCCCTCAACCCATTCCCCATCGACCAGCCGATTATAGATAAGAACCTTAAAGTTCAATTCCTTTGCTGCGTTCTCAAGGGCTTCATTAGGCGTTGCGCCATTGGCAAAAGAGAATCGTTCTGGTTTTTCACCAATATCAGCGACCTTCACCTGATGGGGGACATCGAAGGAAAAATAGAACTGTGCGGACGGGTCACTGGTGCCGTTACGAAACTTGATATCAAATCCGATATCACATTTATGCAAAAACTCAATTAATTCTTCCATTTTAAATCACCTCCATCATTTTAAGGACTCCCCAACCGAGACACATTAGAAATGTCAACTGAAATGCGCCATTTAGGATTTCAACTTCTTTAAAAACGACAGAAGCAATAGTAGAACAAATCCACATAACTGTCAAGACCAATACAAACCCACTCATACGTCATCCTCCTTCATACCTTCTAAGCCTTTAGCGAGTTCATCTTCACCAATATCATACAGAATGTCAGATGTATCTTCAAAAACGGTGGTCTCATTGAAGAACTTCGGGGCTGACTTGGACCACTGACTATAGTAACCAGCCTCATTCACAGCCGTCCTAGCGCCAAATTCAAGCCCATATTTACCAAAGTACGCATCTTCGGCAATCATCTTAGCGAGGGCATTACGTGCAGCTAAAGCAGGATTCGGTGAGTGGATAACAGTTCGAATATTACCTGTTTCTACGTAATATTTGTTCATCTTTTCCTCACTCTCTACCATTTGTAATCAAACTTCTCCCCACAATATCCACACATCATCGGAAGTTCTCTGTCCTTTGAACAGTTTCGACTTTGATCAACCATCACATTATGTGTTTGACATCGTGGACATTTGATCTTCTTCGAATCTCTTTTCAATAGTACCACAATTAGAATACAAATCAAGGTGAAAAGGGACGCATAGAGAATCATAGTACTACTTTCGCTACTCCGCTGATGATGCACATGACAAGTACAATATGTTCAAAGGTTAATATGTTTTGGATCTTCTGTATCATGTGAGTAATTTAGTATACAGAAGATGATGTGTCAAGGGAAATATCAACCTTTCTTTGGAAGGGTTTTTGTGCGTTTAAGTTTATAGCCTTTTTTGCGAAGACGAAGAGCGTCTTCTGCGGCTCTTTGAGAGACGAACAGGAAGTAGTCATTATAACCTGTTGTGTTACCGTCCTTCATGGCGACATTTCGATCCCGCAAAGAAAACTCACCTGTCGTGGAATTGCTAACCATAGAGTTTGTCCAAGGCAATTTAACACGTTTGCAATCTTCATAGACTACTAGCTCATCTGAATATTCCACAAGCCCATAGAAGGTTGTAAAGCCTGCCTTCATCCAAGCATCAAACTCCTTTTCAGACCGAATAGGAGTTCTGCTGTCATATGTTACTAAAATTTCTTCAGTAATAGGTTCTTCGACGATGTACGCCTCATTTACCTCTACCTCAACTTCAATAGTCTTCTTGACCTTCTTGGTCTTGATGACTTCTTTTGTTCCAACTACTTGTTTTTCGATTGTGATTACTCTCATAAGAATCCTTAGTTACTTTCTTCGAGATAATAGTACAACGAATCAGGGATCAAGTCACGAAGAATCGTATCCATTCCAGAAAGAAGTCTCCACGCTTGACGTTCTTCCCCCTTTTCGAGAAGCATCAAACCCACCCTCATCTCAGCACGATCTTCCTTATACGCCTTGGTCATATGAGGATCAGAAGGTCCCGGCCACCTCCACCCATCAATAGCAGCCTTGAATTCTGCCAACATCTCATCTGTAAGTCCTGACTCCATATCACTTCTCCCCATGATTATCTCCTGAGATCATTCGCAACAGTTCTTGCATCACTTCGATATCATTCTCAAGTTCTTCAGCGAAATTGTCAAGGTTTTCTTTAATCTTTGTATCGTCTTGATCTATATCACCCACATGATGCCAGAGATCTTCCTCTAAGGAATAGAGACCTTTGGATTGAATATGGTCTTGAAGTTTATATACTAAAGCTTTCATAGTTAATCCTTCGGAAGCAGCGTACTGAAATCGGTATTCAGGTAATCGAAGCAAGGCTTGATGTTTTCGGAACGAACGTCTACAGAGTGAACCCATTCACCACCAACAGTGAAATAGCGATGGAGGCGATAGACATCAGAAGTATCACCTTTCTCATACTTGATAATGGTATAAACGACCTTATATCCACCATCGTTATGGACGACCACCAGAAGGACTTTACCACCAGCCTCTGCGTCTTTTCGATACTCTTCAAGTGTCATGATGATCTCCCGTTGATTTGTTGAGATACTATCTCAATGGATTGTCGTTGTAAAGGAAAAAGAGATGGGGTGTGGCTTTTCTTGCCGGGGCATTATCGGTGATCAGTCCGATGGATCGTGAGTCATGTCACGCCTGCCTTATCCTTTTACACTCCCAACTCTTTTTAAATTGCTCCCCAAGCGGGTTTCGCACCACAGGTTTGCACCCTGTTATTCGCTTCTCCTGACCCCCAACTTCCAAGTCGCGTGCTTGAAAGCCCATAAGAAAGTAGTACTCCGATCTTATGATTTAAGGTTACTGGTCAGACGTTCTATCTACATAAACTATTGGGGCTTCGTTAAATTCAATCTCAGCGTCAAAAAGAACTATACATTCAGTGTCTGATTAAGTCAAGAACCAATTTCATTGACTTTTCTATGTTTAAAACAGGGGTGGTAGTAGCTCATAACGATTGCGACTCGTCCTGTTTTCTACCTGACCACCATCCTCGTTTGTTTCCCGTATTTGGGGAGTGAGGTCTTCCCACGGGTCCGAATTAACCTATCGGATCTCTCGCAGGGGAGCCTATTCTCCCCTGCCGCTCTTGGCCTAAAGAGCTATTTATCCTCGCCAAGTCGAGTGCCGTTACTCATCATGCCTACATCATATCTACTCTTACCTACCCTGTCAACTCTTTTCCTTCGCCTTCTCAGCCTTTATATTTCTCCTACTTTGAAGTGATGATCACAGATCCGTGAAAGGACACGAAATCATGTCCCATCCAGTTTGCCAATTGTTCCCATGAAGTGGTCTCATAATATCGATTACCATTATTAATGGAAACCAATATAAACGCATCCCTATCTACAATGGTAAGCATGTAGATATTATGCATCAATGTATCTTCCCAAAGAGAACCACACCACTCCATACGTTGCTGATCGTCCCCCAATTCCTTCGGAAGGGTCCTCGGCACAGCATTTCGATCAACTTCTACTTTCGTATACATATCATTTCTTTCTTTTATTCTTTCCTCTATACGTTTCAGTTAAAGCGTGACAATTAGGACATAATATCGAAAGATTGTCAAGTCTATTATCGTATCTATCGCCATTTTTATGTTCTAATTCAATGGGTATCGGATGACCATTCCATTCTTTTAACCCACACTCATAACACTTTCTTTCAAAATAACCTTCTTCAATTAATCGAAGTTTTAGCTTATGTGTAGTTATACCACTTTTTGAATCTTTAATCAATAGATCTTCTGTGGGAATTCTCGCATTATTATAACGACCTTTTGGTTTCTTTTGTGTGAAATGTGATGTGTCAAGGTTTAAATCTCGTATTCTTCGCTTCGCTACATCATAATTCCCACCCGCTGGTTTCAGTCCTAACTTAATTATAAGTTCTCTTATAGAATAGGACTCTTTCAATGTTAATTTGAATTCTTCCTCAGTGTATTTCATATCTGTTCTCCATATAAATACTTATACGGTAAACAAATGAAACGGAAGATCTACTCTAAAAATTGGTACTCAGAGAGGGATTCGAACCCTCATGCCTCAAAGGGCGTCAGATTTTAAGTCTGATGTGTATGCCGTTCCACCACCTGAGTATATTTTCTTTATGTCATGCGTATATCCTACACACTATATCCTTCGCTGTCAACTAACTTTTCAACTTTTACGTTATTAACTTCTAACCACAAATGGGTTTGGAGATTTCTTATGGTTTCCCAAGAAGAAGTGTTTAATGAGGCTTTTTCATATATAAGTTTCTGTTTTCTTAAAAAGATATGTAGTTTCCCATGCATATGTCTACTCATAACCCATAAATTTTCCAATGAATTATTCGTAACATCTTCATCTACATGGTGTACAACCTCATTATAAGTTAGTTTTCTCTTAAGAAGATTCTCTGCTATTAGCCGATGCTCATTCTTTGATCCTACTTTAGTATATTGATTGATATAACCAGTGTCAAGAGATTTTTTATGACAGGAAGGACAAGTTACTTGTGATTTTCGCCAACTCTTGAAAGATTCCCCACAAACATCACAATTCGCATTAGGTTTTCGTCTAACCTTTTTCCCTTGTTTCTTGTAATGCTCTCTAGCACGTTTGTTGTTACATTCCTTACAAAGTAACCTATCTTTTAAACACTCATCAGATCCACATTGTTTACATATTCTTTCTTTCATATAAATACTTATTCGGAAGACGCAAGTCTCATTAAATATTTTTATAAGAAATTTGGTACGGGAGGAGGGACTTGAACCCCCATATCGACCTTGTTTATAAGACAAGCGGCGTCACCAATTTGCCTACTCCCGCATTAATTTATTTGGTGACGTATATCCGCAACTTAGTGTCGTCAAGGTGCGATAAGACAATCTTAAATGTTTCTCTAGCTACGAAAGAATAGTACCACAACAGGGACAGAGGTCCAGCTTTTTCTTCCTCTTCTTCGATTTGGCAGCTTTTGCAGTGGTTTCCTTAAATGTCATATCAAATCCTTAAAGAAGTGGGAGATCACCCACCACCCTACGAATCGCATCTGAATCATCAGGACCCAGAGACAGTCCAACCGGAGCCTTAATCGCCTTCTGTTGCGTAGGAGTAATCCTTACATACACCGTATCGTACCAAACATTCACTGAAATACCTGACTCATTCAATGCATAATTACGAATATACTCAAATGCCTCGTAACTGTCAACCCTCTTTACGTACAGATAAGGCTCTTCCAACCACGCCGAAAGTCCCTCATTAGGTTTCACACCATCCCGAAGCAACTGAAAGCAACTCTGAGCATGAATATGCGCCACCTGAGCCGTAATGAGACCCATATCCTTCGTCAAATCAAACAAATCTGTACGAATAACCACGGTCTGTCCAATATTCGCCATATTACATATCCTCCAATACCTTCTTCAGAACCTCAATACCATCTTCGCCTATCGTCACTTTCTTTATACCAGCACTATTCTTGATTGTCAACGTTAATTCCGGTACCCCATCTTCCTCATTAGGAGTAATATATAGATTGGTTTCCTTCAGAAAAGAAGCATACATACCAAAATCGTCATCTGCAACCGGAAAACTCTCTTCAAATCCCTTCACAAGCTCTGTCTGTGACATCATTATTCGTACTTCTCCTTCAAACGTTCATATAATTCGCGTTCTTGCTCTTCACCCTTGATCTTAGCAAGGCGTTTCTTAGCCCTCATAGCCTTATCGACCTCAAGACGTTGCTTCACCTCTTCAGGGGTCTCTAAACGTGTACCTGTGACATCAATACAAAATTCATAAGGATCTCCCCACGTATTAGGCTCTAAATAAATGTTATCATATTTAGAATTATCTTCCATATACTTCTGAAGAAATGTGATCGCATCTTCAATTTTACCTTCAATTTCGTATAAACGAATAGTTGGAAGGATTTTAGTGACGTTCTTAGGGTCTGACTTCTTCATAACTTATCCCTTTAGATATTCCAAACGAATACAAGTGTGGTAATTGAAAAAACGGCGAAAGAAATACCCATAATCTTTCCCATAACCCATTCAAGGAAAGATCCCTTATCAGCCAGAGCACTCGTAATACCGGAAAACAATATCACCAACAATGTTGAAAACAAAAGTTTTAACAAAAAGCCCATAATCTACTTCCTCGCTTTGTAAGGATACCGATACTTTGTGATACTGAAACCGAATCCCTTGTTAAAGATTATGAATATTGCCTCAAATATGAAGGGACATCCCATCGTTTTCTCGATATTAACCGATCCATGAAGAAATGTACAGCAATGTTTCGACTTTTTGAGGAATAATTCCCCCTCAAATACTATTGTATCTGTAATATTGATGATTTTCATAATCTACTCACTCATAATAATGATGTTTGCGTATATGGTCAAGGACTTTCTTCAGGTTTTTATGGCTATAGAGTTTTTCTTTGCGTCCGAATCTCGCAAAAACGACCGACCAGTATCGTGATTGTACATTGAAAAACAGACTATAAGAACCAGATTCGCTTAATGTATACTCAAAGATATCGAAGATCTTGACCTTAGTTCCGTCTTCCGTCTTTATAGGGGTAATATACTTACGAATCTTCAGCAATCCTTCGTAAACTTCATCAATACGTTCATCAGAACAATCCCGTTCCAAAATCACACGTACACATGCCTGATTCGTCTCAGGGAAATATCCACTACTTGCCAACCCTATCTCTGCAAGCTTACTATTACGTAAGTAATACTTCTCCGACCCATTAATATCACTGACAGACAAGAGCCATTCCCAATCCGTATCTCCGTCACCAGATCGAATATCTACTATATCATTCTTCAAGGACCTAATCCTATTATATCTCCAATCAATCTTATTCTGAATAGGTTTGAGATCTTCCCTCAAACCCTCAATCTCTTCAGAATACTTTTGAATCTTAAGTTCTATATCTTTTATAGATTGTTCCATAAGTCACCTACCAAGTAATTTGATCCATCAAAATGGTATAACCGTTTTTCTTAAAAATGTCAAGAATCATCTCCCAAGTAACATATGATGTTTCACCCAATTGCTCATGTATAATTCTATCATGATGATAAATTGCCTTACATCCCATCGCAGCCAATGATTCAATACGTTTAGATACAACCTCTACAAGATTCTCCAATTCATCATTAAGTATACGTTCACGACTTTCATTCGCCTTCTTAGTAATCATATCACAATTAGGAATACATTCAAAATTATACTTCATTTCCATCTCCCCACCCCTCCTTCATCCATTCCTCATCCATTTCAGCATAACCACAGTCAAACGTCAAGGGAACATCCAAAGGAAACTCCCTAACTGCATCCAATATGTTACATACATCCTTATGTATACATCCTACACAATGTCCCTCTGTATAGCCACCAAATCCATTCGTTGTGAATCTATTTGCTTTAACCGTAATCTTCATATTGATCCTTTCAAACTATTCGTCTCACACGAAACATTTTGAACCCTATCACAACATCCCAAAACTGTCAAACTATTTCGAATCAGTCCAAACCCTTTTTAAATAAGTGGTCATATGTGACCAATTCCCAATAGTTAAACTGGTCATATGTGACCATTTATATGTTATGAAGGTTGGTCATATTCGACCATTTTGTAGTTTTGGAAGTATATCAATATTGACCACTATTTTTAATCATTTCAACTGATTCTTCATAAACTTACTATTTAAAGGAGTTTAGGTTAAATCATTGGGTATGTCAACAAGAATATTTTGAATTAAAAATGTGGTAAAACCTTGATATTTGGTAGGAAGTGTGGTACAAGCGGTACAAGAGGTGGTCATATATGACCAATTAATCATTATCTGCGGCTTCCACACCCATCTGATAAGCTTCTACAAGAGCTTGCAGTATATCATCCTTATCACCCGTATGCAACTCCCAAAGTTCAAAAAGATCTTCCGCTCTTTGTTCAGGGGTGAAAGCTCTTTTATATCCCATCACTATATGCCAATTTTTGGGGTTGATTCCTTCGTCCTTCAACCAATTGATCACATCATCAGCAGTATGATGACCATAAACCCTTGGGGAATCGTTCCGAGCCCAACGAGTCCACTTGGAACGAAGAATCTGCTCAATAGCTTCAGCATCATATTCCAAATCTGCGAGCATATTTGCGAGGATAGCCCATTCACCATTCGCATACGCTTCATAAGAGAAGGCGTTTTGACACGCTTTTGCGATATTATAAGCTTCAGATGCCGATACATTTGTCATAACTTTTTCCTCATTTGATTTGAGAACTATAACCTATAGAGTGATTAGTGTCAAGGGATTTCTTCAAGCCCAAAACATTTTATAAATGAGGACGAACAGAAAACCAGTAATAATCATATCTGCAATGAAGAAATATGGAAAGTAGACGGGTTTGACGTAATACTTCCAGCGATATACGATATTTTTAAACACTCTGTTCATACTCATTGTCTCTTTCGATTGCGTCTTTAACGATTTGTTCGATATTTTCCTTGTATAGCCATTCGACAGGTATTCCGAAGGATGACCATTCCTCAGCGTCTTCAGTAGTGTACAACACCTCTGCCGAAGTGTAAAGGGCTAAACACGTTCCATCGCCTAAAACATTCTCTTCATAATCGAATACCTCACTATCATATCTCCACGCCCACGAAGGGTTTTCCGCATCTGAACCGTGTTTAAATAGGAGATTCTGAATGTAGTCTACACGATCCCTGAGAAGTTTCACCGAAGCGTCTCGATCTGAGATAGAGTTTGTATCTCTGATGAGATCTAGAATACCTTCTTCGAGGGGTTTGACTTCTTTCATTTCACTCTCTACTTTCTTACCCCAATAGGACTTTTTAGCCCATTCAATGTGTCCTGTCAAGAACTTTCGACACCTCAATCGTTTTTCAGAAGAAACTTAGGACTAATAACTTTGAAAGCCATTCGACCTGATAACACATCTGAATACGTTTCCTCTATTGGGCGAATTACAATTCCTTCAGCGTTTGAACCATTAGGATACTTTTGTTCAGCGGCAAAGTCAACTAATTCCTCAACATTTTTCCATTCGAAAACGCCTTCAAATACGATATCTACCATTGGCAGACCAAGTTGCTCTGTCCACGTTTTGAGCTTATCGTATCCTACGTATTCGTATTTGTCAATGCTAAAGATATCAAAGACGGCAATATTATGTCCCTTAACCCCTAGAAGATTCTTCTGAATACCTTCACCGTATGTTTCTGCTTGAATTGCCCACTGTTTAGTATCTGTGAGCCATCCTAAACGAGTTAACTTCTCATGGATATCATACTTCCTAGCCATCGTCCAGTAGGTATTTCCCTCAGTATCCTTCAGATCCATGTTGCGTGAGCACACTCCAAACTCATCTGTCAAGTAAAAAGTGCTAGAAGTGCCGTCCACCTTAATTGAAGCATAACAGGGAACCCCTTGCATTTCGTCAATTAAACGAGGATAAGCCTGTAGCCTATGAGAGTCCGTCTTTTTCATGAAAGATGGAAATGTACCCTTGACTTGTCCCATTAATTGTGCAGGGATAGGTGGTTCATATTTAACGATACCAAGTAACTCTGTAACATTCTCACCAATTCGATCCTGATCGAACGGAATGTCCTGACCCTCACTCAGTATCGAATAGGGGAGGATTAAGCCCTGAGAGACCTGTTTACGTAGCTTAATGGTCTTGAGACGATTGCCATCTGAACCGGACAGCTTGCCCTTGCCCTTAGCCTCATCCCAAAGTCCTGCTTCTTGTAGAATATCTTTAGGGATAAGTGAATCAATTTCAATGTAGACACAAAGATCTCCTACATTATATTGACCCTTTCGAACGACGACCTTCCACCCAAGAACATCTGCAACTTCAATCATATCCGCATTAGGGATAGGATTTAATGCAGTTATCTCTTGAACACTAGCTAACTTACGAATAGTATCTTCCATATTTTACTCCGCATCCCACTCCGTAAATCCGTGAATTATTGCGTCAGCAATACCCTCTTCAGGTTTATCTTTTAAGTATAGCATAGCCGACCAAAGGATTTCAACCCCTAAATCACTATTAATGGCGTTTGTTAAGGCTTCAAATTCACTCTCAGATATGTCATACCCTTCCCCATACATGTCAGGGTAATCGGGAACGTCCATAACCTCTTTAGGTGAACAAGTCGAATTGAACCCTTCCACACATGCAGGGCAGTCTAACCAATTATCCCCTAAATGGCAATCATTAATATGATGGCTCATCGAAAAAAGATCCTTCCTTAACTTTAGCCCAAAGCTTTTGACTATAATTCATATAAACATCCTTTTCAGGATCGTATGCGAATCCCCGTTTAGTGAGGAAATGTTTCAGGTTCTTTTTTGTACGAAATGCTATATTGGTAAATCTACCCTCTGTGTTAATCTCTTCGTAAAATTTCCCCTCGTAAAGGAACCAAACAGTTTTAAATTTATCAGGCATGAAAAGAACTATAAGCTATAAGCTAATCGTTGTCAATAGAATTCTTCATCTCATTGTAAAGATATTCGATGGCTTGATCGGCATGAAGAGTGGGTGCCGAGGACTTAACAGGCACACCCTTCTGTCGAAAGTAACCACCCCCAACATACTCGAAAGGGAATAGCTTTGCAAGCTTTTTCTTGTCTTCTTTTGTGAGATTAGTCTTCATCTTTTATCACATACTTTTCATAAAACATCTTAGATGCTTTCTCATCATCATATTCATAATAGATCTCAGAATCAGTTTCACCTCCGGCACACTCATTCATCAAATATTGCCCTAAACGAAGTTTACCCTTGACATTATACAGATTATAATGTGTACAAGCAATTTGAAAATGGTCGTGTGGGACGAAAGGTTTCATTAACCTTGAATCCCTTTACATTGCGATTGAATTTTATTGACCATTTTATCGAAATTGGCTACTGCATTTTGTATGTTTTCTTCGGACACATACACATCATCCATTGCTATACCAGTGTCTGTATCTACCAGATAGATTTCAAATGATGGGTTATGGCGATCATTCGGGAAGTATTGAAATACCATATATTCGTGATTGATGTCGTGGATTATATATGACCCATCCATATTAGCACAATCACCTTCAATTTCAAAGGACAAATGTGGATACTGATCCTCTAGAAAGTCTAAAGCATTTTGAGGGATTGAATAGTCTTCGAAATTTTCTACGAAATCTTTTTTAGATTGTCCATCATAGACAGTATCTTTAGTGATGACTTTACCGGAAGGATCTACGAAGACTCTTCCACGTTCGCAAAGACCTCCATTGACTGTGATGGTTCTAGGTCCATCGACTGCTATGCGATTAGAAACTAGATATGAATCAATAGCAGTTGCGACCTCATCTCCGGTTAAAAGGATTTCAATTCCTGTGCCGTATTTAGTAGTTATATTGTGATATTTTACTTCCATGATTATCCTTTCACTGCCAATGATACACTATCATTAACATCCATATCTGCGTCATATCGTTTCATATCATTTCCTCAGTTGTTGGGGATAGTGTACGTTAGTTATGGTCTGTAGTCAAGATGAAAATCTCACAACTCTAAAAAAGTTAAATCTTTCATAGGAGTAGTCCAGTTTCTTGATGATGAACAGAGAAACCAGCCCCTCTTAGAATTTGACAAAAATGAACCGCCCAATGATGATTACCATGTAGGATAAGACGATCTTCATCCCATTCATAGAGATTACCTTCTATATACGAAGGGTAATTTTCTTGTACGAACTCATCAATTTGTTCTTGAATTGTCATGATTCCCTTTCATTTTATTTCCTTTTAATCATGTGCGAGCAAGTTTTTAAGTTCATCCTTGAATGAAGGATTCTTTTCTGCATATTCAACTGCCATAAGAATCTGCTTGAGAATCATCCTCTGAATGCGTTTCTTGTCGTAAAGAGTTGCACGCATCATATTTGCAACGCCTGTCGCAAACTTATCACAACCTCGTATCATCATGTCCATAATTTAATCCTCCTTTAAATGGTAGGTGCAGAGGGAATCGAACCCCCGACTCTCCGATTAAAAGTCGGATGCTCTACCAACTGAGCTATGCACCCTCGTTTACATTACTTATACAAAATAAACTTCATTTGAAACTGCGAAGTACATAACGGCTTCTTGTTCATAATACTTCTTAGTCATAAGAGCTATCTCTTCCATTTGCTCTCTAGTACAGGCGATCCTCACAGGGATCATACGTTCACTATACAGAGTCTTACTTTCAGGAGAAATCCACTGACCTTTCGCTGGTCGAAGGATGGTCAACCCTCCACTGATTTCCCTGACCTTAGCATCCCAAACCCGATGATAACGAGTGCGATACGGCTTTCCTTCATTCCTGACAGTGGGAACCAAGATCTCCCATAACATTTGCTCATTCATAATGGAAGTACTCTAACGAGTTAAATTCCTAATATTTTCTTTTGCTCTCTTATTTGTTTGGTGATTATTTTCTTTTTATTTTGTAGAGTTTCTGTTGCTTCTCGAATTTCTTCATTAATTTTTTGCATTTCGAGGTTAAGTTCATCTAGCTTTTGGTATTTTTCGATAAGTTCTAGTGGGACTCGTTCAATACACAAATCGCCTGCATTATGTAGATAATGCAATTTAATTTTTGTGCCTATTTTGGCTGAATTGATACGTTTTTTAATTGTATCTGAGAAATCGCATTGTAATAGTTCTTCTTTTGTATGGAAGAATTTATGGCTACCTATTTGCGCTTGATGGTCGTGGAAATAGGGGCCTTTGATATTGACCTCTTTTCGATAGCTATCAAAATATCTAAAATATGCGGTTTCTTCATTCATAATGGAAGCACTCTAACGGGTTAGGGTCTGTTTGTCAAGCTTAATCGCCAAAGATAAGCCAGATTATTAAAAGAAGTAATATAAGTTCCATATCTAAATAGACTCCCGAATAAATCGTTTACCTGCTTGACGAACCCTAGAATTACCACGATGAATATCACGACGATCCGCATGACGGCGTGGACGAGTTCCATACGTCTTATGACTAGCTTTATGTGCTTTAAGAATATGCATTTATGAATCCCATTTCAGATGGTTAATTATCTTTTCGTGGTCCTCTTTCACTTCTTTCAACATAGCGTACATGACATCTAACTTTTCGTCAAGCTTTAATTTCGCCTTAAAGTCTTCATTTGAAAGTTCACCTGCACAAGCTTGTCTAATCAGATCTTCATGCCTCATCTCATCTACACGATGCTTCTCAGGGTACGTGATTAAGACGCCTTGATGTTCATGCAACGCTAAAGCGCAACCATATTCTTTGTAAGCTTCATACGCCTTTTCAGAACATTCCTGTGCGGGATTAAAGGGTAGGGATGCGTTTCGATGTCTCTTATTACGAGTGAACGCATTCGCCCTAGCAGCCTTTTTCGTCTTACCGATACCCCAAGGAACACCAAACTTATCTAAAACTATATAGTATGTTTTAATCGCTCTCATTATCAAACGCTCCCAATTCCCAAATAATTGCGTCCGCACCCGATATAGCCCAAGTCGCCTTGGGCGTCACCAAAAAATACTTCTCAGGAAGATCCGGCTCCAACTTTAAAAAAGCCCATTTGATAAACTCTGAAATATTGTGCATGTCCAGACTAGGTATTCCATATCCGAGAACATATTGCCCTAAGAACCTTTGTTCTTCCATCCATTTCTCAAGAGCTACACTATACTTCGCTCGAAACTCTGTCAAGCCAATAAGACGAACATCGACGTAAATCTTTTCTTCCATGTTTATTTCCTATTCTGCGTGAGGGATTAGACACCGACACTCCCACTTCCTAAATTTTGATTGACATTGCTTAAGAGACGATGCCCATGTGAAGTTCCAATACTTCCCATCTTCACTAAAAAGAATGTAAGGTCGTTTGTTTTCTTTCCAAGCGCGATACATCCCGTAAGGGTGAATCATCTTACATCTACCATTAAGTAACTTACGCATCACTGGTTTCCAAATCATCTAACTTGTCAGCATATCCTCTAGGGCGACCGTTTTCTGCGTCTTCATAACCCATAAGATACCTATCCCACTCTTCAGTGTCAAGGATATATTCGTTATTATATATCCCCAATTCACCGTCATCATAACCCTGATGATATTCCATTGTCTCTTGATAAAGAATCATAATACTATATCTATTTACTCAGGATCTTCGACATCCATATAGTGTTCTTTAGCGTATACCTCGGCATAACGAGCAGTCGCAGATAGACAGTCATCACATTGATAGAACCCATCCCATTGACCGTAATTAAAAAGGTATGGGTCTAAGGGTTCCTTGAAAAGCCTACATTTCCCGGTTTCAGTGAGGAAGTTCGCGTTAAGGAATATACAATCCTTTGAGCACTTACCATCCTTACACTTTATCTCAACTGGCACATTCATATCATCCACCTGCTACGAATTCTTTTCCCTTCTCACGAATTGAGAGAACGGTATCACTTATCTCATCTTGAGTCAAGTTCAAAACATCATCCATATTGTTAAAAAACTCGGTTATGACAATGCCGGAAACTATTTCTAAAAGATCCCCACAAGCTAAAAGAGATGAGGTTTCACTTGCCATCAAAATTGAACGACCACTCTCTGGCAATGCCATACAAAGATCAGCGAAGAAATCAGGAGAAACTATCTCCTGTTTATACAGTTTCCTTGCGGATTCCAAATACTTCAATCGCAATTCCATTGGCATGTCAGACATGGCTCTCTCCTATATAAAGTGGATGGGGCTAGTTAAGGTCAAATTAGTCTTAACTTTACGGTGAATGGGTAAACCGCTTTACATCTCACCCCAAATAAGATCACCCTTATTGCATCTAATCTTTTAGATGTGTTCCATGACTTCAGGGATACACTCTTCTGCGAGACCGTGGAAATCCATGAAGTCTGCGTCCTTGAAGTAACTCTTAGCACGTTTCACGATCTCATCCAGATCACTCTTGACAGAATGTGGGAGCATACCCGTGTATCCCGTCAGTGCCCGAGAGATCGCAAGAGCACGAATCTGCGGCTTAGAGTTAATCGACTTTCGATCCTGATCATGCACAAGGCAATGTCCGATCTTCACGACACCATCGCTGTCGAGGACTGCGGCAACACAACCCACTGGCACCTTCTGGCGATTCCGTACATATCGAAGTAACACTTTATCCATCTTCTTTTCCCTTTGTTAGGAGTTATTATTTATTTTGTGCGACTATAGTATCTCAGCGTTTAAAGTTTGTCAATGCAAAAATTTAGCAAAATCTTCTTCCAGACCAATTTCCTTCAGAACATAATATGGATCTTTACCTAAGATTGTAACATCGTGGGAAAGCCACATCACTTCCTCTTCAGCCTTCTTTCGAGAGACACCATCCCTCTCAATAAGGATTCGAACAAGTTCGTTCATATTTCGTTGCTTAATCATCGTCATTTTCCTCTGTGTTTGTTTTGTTGCTTGCGATCTTAGTAAACCGTTTACGAAAAGTCAAGTAATGAAATTAAGAAAACTATCGTGAAAACGAATATTACACAACCTTGTATCTTAAATATCAATTCAAGTCGATTGATTCTTTCTATTAGATCTTGATCCTTTTCAAGGGATTCAACCTTTTCAGGTTCATCTAATTTTTGTTTAAGATACTCACATTTTTGATGCAGGGTGTTGATTTCCTGCATGGTGTGAATGTATTCTTTAGTAGCCATTTAGACATTTCTACCATATTTCAACTGAATGAGTTGAATAGCCTCTTTAGCTATGGTCTTATCCACAACGAATGCTGTATGATTCTTTAGGTTTGAAACCTTTGTGGTAAATGCTATCTTATGTTCATTCAAGAGAGATTTAATCTGATCTATGGTTCCAATGGATGGGAGATCGTTGGGTTGATGCCAAATGGTCTTTGTCTTTGCTTTCACTAGAATAATTCCTCGTCTATGTCGCTGTTAATTTTGAACTTTGAACCACCACTATAACACTCATCAAGTACATCGTCAACGTTTGTTTTAAGGTATTCCATTAATCGTTCAATTTCGTCCATTTGGTCGGGAGAT
>Ga0255751_10000796_pt1 | contig 29557 bp, 38 predicted proteins | sample 071ome_20_FD_179951 | JGI IMG/M metagenome (GOLD analysis project Ga0255751, IMG submission 179951) | Coastal salt marsh microbial communities from the Groves Creek Marsh, Skidaway Island, Georgia - 071412BT metaG (version 2) | ecosystem: Environmental > Aquatic > Marine > Intertidal zone >... | reverse complement strand
AAGTTTAACTGGTGGTGTATATTATGATTTTCGTATGACATTCGGTGAAGAAGGTGGTGGAGACGACTTGCAAGCGCAATGGCGTAATAATTCGACTTCATTCTCATACGATTGGAGTACAGTCGCCTTTTCTAATAAACAAACTAGTGGTACTATTGAGGAAATAGCAACTGCCGGGGGTGGTGGTGGTAGTGGTTACAATGCTTCGAATAACCCCGGTATAAACGGTGGTGGTTTAATAGCACTGGGTGGTAATAATCCAAACGGTGGTGGTGGTACACAAACTACCGGTGGTTCTGGTGGTGTAGGGTCTAATAATAGTGGTCAATCGGGTGTACAGTACGAAGGTGGTACGGGTTCATATCTATCATCTGGATGGGGTGGTGCCGGTGGCGGTGGCGGTTGGTACGGTGGTGGTGGTGGTGGTGGTTCCGGTGGTTCTCATGGCGCCGGTGGTGGTGGTTCCGGTTTTGCGGGTCGAGACGGGAGTACGGTGTTATCGGGTAATGAACGCGGTTCCACGTCGGTGTATGCGGATACCACACAAAGAACCGATAGTGTTAATAATTGTAAATACCAAAACGTTAAGGTTTTACGAGGTGGTGGTTCTACGGGTCAACAATCTGAGTCTGGTACAATAAACCACGGTGTTGCTCAAATTTCATGGGGTAGTAGTAGTTCATCGAGTAGTAGTGGTGGTAGTAGTTCATCGATTACAACGCTTGCTTTCCACTACAGTACGTTTACCTCGAGTGATTATTCGAGTGCATATTCGACGGTATCAGATGCAGCAAACGCTGGACACGTGTATTCAAATACACCTTCAGGTACATATACATGGGGTACGTTAGGGACACCTTCAACAACAAGTAACCAAACTACGTATACATGGACACCATCTGGAACAATAACAGCCAGTGTGTTAATGGTTGCCGGTGGTGGTGGTGGTGGGAGACGTACAGGTGGTGGGGGTGGCGCAGGTGGGTTAGTGTTTAAACCATCTGAAAGTGTAAATGGTCAACAAACTATTGTAGTTGGTAATGGTGGAACTGGTGCAACTGCGAAAGATAGTTTGGGGACACAAGGTAAAAACACTACTTTTCTTGGATACACTGCAATTGGTGGCGGAGCTGGTTCATGTGATGCTATACAGACACAAAGTGTTTTAAATGGTGGTTCGGGTGGTGGTGCAGAATGGAATGTTAATACATCTGGTCAAGCTCAACAACCATCATCGGCTAGTGGTGGGTACGGTAATAATGGCGGTGGTTCAAACGCTAGTCGAGTTGGTGGTGCTGGTGGTGGTGGCGCTGGTACAGCAGGGGGGTCAAGTACAAATGATTCAGGATACGGTGGTGATGGTTTAAATGAAGTTACAATAAACGGAACACTTTACAATTTTGGAACTATATTTGGGACATCTTACGGGGAAAATATTTCTGGAGAAATATGGTTTGCCGGAGGAGGGGGTGGTGGTACGTACTCTGGTACTCATCCTTCACCTATTGGAGGAAAAGGTGGTGGTGGCAATGGTTCTCAGATATCAACTGGTCTTACTAGTGGACAAAACCATACTGGCGGCGGTGGCGGCGGTGAAGGTCCGGATAGTAATAATGGTGCTACAGGTGGTTCCGGTATAGTTTTAATTAATTATTAACCCCAAGCTCTTTGCATACTCGATTCAATGGCCCATGGGTACCGTATTTTACCGTACCCGACGATATTATACGCGTCGATACCGATACGGTTACATTTGGTACACACGTCGAAACTGTCGTCAATGATCGAGTCTAAAGCAAGACTTCGACAGATTTCGTGTTTCTCAATTTCGTGGTCCGTATAACTATTGGTCATGATAAGATCGTCGAACGTATTGGGGAACCAGTACCTGAGCCACTGTTCAGTTTGATCGCGCGCGTAACTTTGGCGACCCGTGACGATATACATTTTATCGGCGTGTTTGCGTAAATACCCCATTTGTTTACACACGCCCGGGATCGGTTTAAGTTTCGCGAACGCTTCGGATTCGTAAAAATCGTGGACCATGTTACGCGATTCGGTTTCGGTAATGTTAAACATATCTTTATAGATGTAAGGGTACTTTTTAGTGGCGGGAAACTTGTACCCACGGAACTTTGCCATGGGTCTTACGAACGAGACGAGAACTTCGTCGATATCAATAGCAACTCTTTTCATTTATTACAATATTCACTCGTAATCTCTAAATACTATTCCGACGGGAAACCTCGGGATCCCGAGATCCGTCAAGTTTTGGAACTTTACGGTAAGCATTTTACCGAAATACTTTTCCTTATGTGCATAAAAATACTCTCTTTGTTCGATCGTACCTTCGGGTCGAACACAGAACGTATCCCCGTTTTCGGTTTTACATACCCATACGACGGCATTTGCATCACGACCGTGTCCCGTCTTTGCATCGACAACTTCGTATTCTTCCGTCATAAAATCCTTAAACTTTAACAGGTAATTACTCCGTTTCCCGTTTTCATACACACTCGCGGGATCACGAACCATGGTCCCTTCGTACCCTTGCGAAACGAACTGATCGTGGAACTGTTTCAAACACGTTTTCTTACGAACGAGTTTCGTTTCGACCGTGACATACTTTTTGCGTTCCTCGAACGGTAATTCGGGACGATTCACGTCGAAATAATCAAAGACGTAAAACGTGAGTTGTTTTGGATCGGTTTTAAACAAACTCGTAATTTCCTCGAACGTTTTGTTTGGATCGTAACATTCACCGTCGAGGTACTCCCCATCTTTAAGACCTTTACCGAGATACTCGGTTCCCGGGACGAGTTTCCCCGTACGTGAAATCCCACCTTTATTCGAGACGAGTAATCGAACCCCGTCGAGTTTGGGTTGGACATAGAACGGTTCCGAGATATACTTTTTACGATCGTCCCATTTGTTTGCCAACATAGGCATAACATCGGGAGTTTGTAAATTCTTCCACATGGTTTTTGCACGTTTCAGGGCACTTTCGTACCCGAGCGGAACGTGTGTGGTTGAGATGGATTCTTTACCATCAACAACACCTGTCGCTTTTATAATATTGGCGGTACCGTCTTTGAGTTTTTCAACTCTGATTGACGTGTACCTTTGATTGCCATTTTTATCCGTTTTAAAAATTGTTTCCATTATAATAGATGAGTAGTGTTCCTCCAGTTGTAGATTATAAACGAATGGAACGACTTAGGCCTCCAGAAAACACGGTTATTCCTCTAAACGCAAATACTTTATGCATATTTCTTATACTAGCAACCATTATTGGTTTGTATAAGAGACATGTAGAAACCAGAAACCCCCAGACCCGAAGGGTCTGAAGTTAAGGTGTGAAGTTAAGAGTGATACGACCCCCAGACCCCCCCTCCGTGATACTACTAAAGACCCCTTCTGGGTCTTTAGTCAGGATCTAATCAACAGAATCAACGACATTATACTTGATACACTCTTGTGGGTCTAAATACATGTCACGTTTCATGATTTTCTTAAGTTGTTTTTGTGGTATAGTTGTTTTTTCCTTATACGTCTTTGTAACCATATCCATGAGTTTATCACACGATTTCATTTCGTCTTTGAGTTCTTCGTATTTCCCCCAGAACCCGTTGGTTGATATTTGGTGTATGAGTACGTGCGCGTTCTTACCTATACGACGTTCATGACCACCTAAAAGAAGAAACGTGGCGGCGGAACAACACACGCCTTGTGCTATGGTAATAACTTTAACACGTGATTTTTCAATAATGTTCATGGCACTTAACCCCGCGAACAAGTCACCACCTTCACTACATATATGAAAATGTATAACGGGGTCGTAACCAATAAGTTCAGCCTTTTTTTTAAGAAGATCTATTTCAAGTTTCTTAAAATCTTCAATAAACTCAAGGATATCTACATCTGTAATTTCACCGTAATAAAAAATTTCATTACCAATTACACGAGATATTTTAAATTCCTGTTCTTCTTCGGTAGATGTCGTGTTCATTTAGTTATTCTGTACACACCTCTTTAATAAGTTTTTTAATTTTTGTAACTTCTCTTTGTTTTAATTTATTTTGTATACATAAATGGTTCATAACATCAAAATCTTGGGGTGTTAAAGAATACTCCTTAAATTTTGAAACATCACCTTGTTTTGTGTATTCTCGTAATAACATGAATTCATGATGTGACATTTTTGTATTAGAACGCGCCTGTATACTTCTTACTTTTTGTTCTCGCATTTTTTGGTTTCCGTATTTTGTCCAACAACTTCCTGGGCGTATTTTTTCTGGTTCTATTGTATTTTCCATATACATTTTGGGGAGTTTCATGGCGTGTAAAACAAAATAAGGCATACAATCCCATTCACCTTTATAAAGCTCTGTATCATATACGTCAGATTGGACTAAATTATTCATTATTTTGTCATAATATTCTGTATTAGAAGCAAGATAGTTTTCATGCACAGAACCCCATATATGTCCATGTTCATGTATAGTTTCTTCAATGTCGATAGCATTAGGTTTACAAAAAAAGTCTTCTATGATTTCTTTAGATGTTTTGAAAATATCCTTATCGTCATCAAAATCAAGGTAACTAAAAAAGTTTCTTATATTTCCTTTACACTTTTCTGAAGCTATTTTTGCACGTGGGTGATTCGGCATAAGTTTTTGTATAATTTCAGGTTTACGTTTTGGTATAAAAACCATCTTAAAATTTGGTAAAATGTGTACATTTTTGGACGTGACAATTAATGGTTTTTGAGTAATGTGACCTCCGTTACAGACGGTTTCTATTATACTTTTATACACATTATCAGATTCATAATCGTCTATATACGTATACCTGTTAGAATTTTTAATAGCACTTAAATAGATTTCTTTTTTCTGTAAAATTTCATCGTATATTTCTATACTATTCGTTTCATCAAGAATTGCATTCAGAATAAAACTTTTTCCCACGCCAGAAGCACCACATAAAAATACATTGGTACCATTTTCCAATAGTCTTTTGATTTCGAGTATTTCTTGATTATGGAGCGAAATACCATCAACCTTTTTTTGTTTATGTATTGTAACGAAGGCATCCATGTCTAATAAAATTGAAGAAAGTGACCTTGCTACACAGGCTTTAGATATTATTATGGAAAATAATACACTTCAAACACGTGTTTTAGAACCTTTAAAAAGGAAACTATTTCCTTATTTGATGTGCATTACAGTCTTTAACTTTACACTATTCATCATGGTGGCGTATCTTGTGAATCGTCTTTCGGTGATTCTGTAACAACTTCCATGAGTTCTGTGCGTCTACGTAATTCTTTCATAAGATCACCTTTAAGACTTACGAGACCCCTATCTTTTAAATCCGATATTTCGTTTTTACGCTCCTCTATTTTCTCTATATCGGCTTTAACCGTTTTTTTAGCTGTATTTACATTTCCTCGTATTTCATCGAGTTCGCGTTTAAGTTCGCGTTTAGCGGTACCACCAATTGCATCTTTAAGTTTGGTCATGACCGTGTTTTCAGCGATAGCTTTAAATGGTACAATAGGCTGTATATGCATGATTTCGGGTTTAAAGAATTGGTTATCGTCTGGAAATTCACGATCAAAATCCTCGATAGTTTGTTTTGGTACATTTGGTGATTGTTCGATAAGTCTATCGTATTCGTTACGACAGTTTTCGACCATGGTTGTTCCATCTTGTGTTCTTTCAGCGAGTGGTAAGGTTAGTTCGAGACGAATGGTTCTTGAAAGTTTACCATATTGTACCGAAGCGACACGATGACCTTCCATAAGTTCATTGATTTTAAGGAATTGCATGATTGTTGTTGCTATAGCTGTTATCAAGTTCAGGCCACCAATAGCCGAAGGTACATACGGTTGAACCGTTGGTGGAAACGTTTCTTGTGCAAAGTTTGCCGTACCTGTGACTGTACTTACAATAATAAGTGGTATGGTAAATTTCATACTCAATTTTTTATAAGAACAATAGGCTTGGTAATGCATGTAACGGTAACACGCAGCAGCTTCACCCCACGACTTTAAGATTTTCTCCTGTTGTGGATGCCATATCTTTGGAAGTTTCTTTTCTTTGTCCATACTAATAGATATGAACATTATATTCTTCATTCATTTAGTGTTTTTTATAACAATGCTCGTTATTCCATTTATGAAAAATAAACAAAACCTCGAATTTTATTCGTTACTTGTTCCTTTTATATTTTTTCATTGGTCTGTGAATGATGACACGTGTGCATTAACACAAATGGAAATGGTTATAACAGGTAATGATAAAGAAGAAACATTTTTTGGTAGAATCATGGGTCCTATATACAAAATGGATGACACAGAAGCAAATAATTTTTTAAAAGCGTTATTTTTTGGATTGTGGTTATTTGTTCAATATAGACTCGATCGTATTGATTTAGGACCATTACTTAATAAAAAATAATAGCTTATATAAATGAAAATTAAAAACAAAACACAACAAAAAATGGTCGCTGTCGTTTTTGTGATACTTGTTTCTATAATACTTTATCAATTGAGTAACCCAGTCGTTGTTAAAAAACAAGTTCCCGTCGGTGTCCCATTTGAAGTTCCGGTTCAAATACCTGTAGAAAGAGAGTATAGAAAACCACCTATCAAAGAATATAAACCTGGGTATGTACAACAAATGGGTGTTTTGGTAGGACCAGATGACGAAACACTACCTTTATTTGGTAAAGAAGTCAGGGGGAGACGAGATAGGTATCATTATTATACAGTTACACCAGGTGAACAAATGTATTCTTTACCTGTTAAACACGATACACGCGATTGTATGGACGATATAGGGTGCCAAGAACTTTATGGTAATGAAACCGTTTCGGTTTTAGGACAAACGGGTTCATTCCAGACTAAATTGTATAGAACGGATAACTTCTTTTAATTACTTTTTCTTTTCTGGTACGACGGCCTTGTATGCACATTTACCTATTGTAGACGCCTGTGAACTCATACAACAACATGAGATAACTAAAGTTGCTAATACCTGTGGACTTTTTACAAATTGTATAGCTGTTCGTGCTGGTTTATACACTAGAAAAAAACAGCATAAGCAACAGCACAATGTAGATGCTAAACTTGATGGTTTACATTGAAACGATGTCATTTATATTAAACAAATAAAATATATTGGGTAATATAAATGAAGATTGATATTTTAAAAAACGAGGCGAAACGTCTCGGACTTCGTGTGACTAAAAAGGTGAAGGGTAAACGTGTTCCCTTAAGTGAAAAGGAACTTAAGTTAAAAATAGAACGCAGACGACCACCTGCATTGGAAATACAGGTTCGCAATTCAAAAAAACTTTTACGAACGTGTAAATCATTATTAAGGACAATGGAACCAAGTGTTCCGAGAGCTCCCCGAGTTTCGGTAAAAAAAGTTGAACCAGCAGCTACGCGCGCACCTCCAATTCCTCCTGCACCCCCAGTTCCACCGCGGCCTGTAAAGCGTGACCCTCGCGCCAATTTAATGACAGCACTCAAAGCAAACCTCGAAAGGCGTGGTATTAGACGAAAATTAAACCAAACTTCTTAGTTATTATTTTTTTAGCACCCCCGAGTTCGGGGTGACTCCACAATAACCACCTCGACCAAAACCCAGCGGTATACAAACCTGACTTCGTCCAGTTTTCTTTATCACTTCGTGTAACATCAAGCATGTTTTTATGAACAAGTTTAGGATCAGTTTGTTTTTGAACCATATGTGGTACAAACCCACCGTGACGCGTGACATACATACGCATACGTAATGGATTTTTGTGTTTTGTATAATCGGAGTATCCTTTGGCTCCAAAATCAACAATTTTTCCATTATCAAATGTAACCCTGAACTTTTTATCTAATCGCGGACTTTTTCGTAATCGAACACGCATTATATAATTACTTAACATATTTATTTTGTAATCGTGCAAGTGTGTAATGATGATACAAATGTGCTGAACTAATAAATAATGAAATGTATATAGCTGGACTGTAACGCGCTTTTTTATTCAAAAGAAGTAAAACGAGGGATGCTATAACAAGTATAGTTGGTATAGTAAATAAACCAATTTGAACATTAGTTAGACCTAAAAATCTTTGATCTAATGTGTTTACCTTTTCAGTTTGTACTGGTGCGTAATATTCTTTTTTATTATAACCTGGCATTTATTATAAGTAAATAAAAAAATGTGGTTTTTGTTATTACCTTTTGTTTTTATATTTCAGGATTATATAAAAAATCCTATAGATAAACTTTATTTTCAAAAACCTTTGCGTCCGTTAGTGGGTATACGAAACTCGGTTATAGATTTATTTTTTCATAAACCACATTATTCCGTAGACGACTTTACCGGGCTTTGGCGTGTACAAAAACACTTTTATGATATAAATGATGAATACAACGCATTATATAAAAATACAAAAAAATATTATTTCCATGACCTCGATCCATGGTTTGAACGCAATGAAAATTATTATTATCATAAAATAAAAGATTTTCCAAAAACCCATGCATTTTTAAAATCGATTCAGTGTGTTGATAATGCAATGATTTCGGTTATGGAAGGACCAGTGACTATACCAGCACATCGCGCCGAAAGTAATTTACAATTGCGATATCATTTAACACTTGAAGGTACGAGTAATCTTGATACAGAATACGAATTTCATAAACACGAACCGGGTGAACATATACTTTTTGATCACGCGAGATATCACCGCGTTGATAAATTTGATGATAAAAAACGAGTTGTTTTAATAGTAGACATTAATAGATTTTAAAAAAATAATACTAGTATTAAGCATGATATTTAAAACCCTCGAAAAACTCGTGGTTTTGGAAGAAAATTATAACATCATGCGAAATGAATGTTTACATTTACCAAAAAAATTTATACAAAATAACCAAAGAGAACAAGGTGAATGGGTTGATTCTAATAATTTGTTAAAAGTCGTGAAAAAATATGAAACTGATCACGGGTGGTTGAAAAGTTGGCAGGATGATGGTAACACGTGGATAAGTTGGCCAATTATTTATAATGGTATTCCTATACCTAATAATTGTAAATATTGTCCAAAGACACTAGAATTACTATCCAATATAAAAGGTATACGTGTAGCTGCATTTAATAAATTATTACCTATGACATGTTTGGACATTCACACTGATGATAACACTGGGTTAACTTCAAATAGCGTCGCATACAATTTAGGTTTAGATGTACCAGAAGATTGTCATCTTTATTTGCGAGAAACTAAGATAGCTATAAAAAACGGTAAATCTATAACATTTGATTCAACATTTCCACACTATGCAGATAATAATTCGGAAAAAGATAGATATATTTTGTACATGGATGTTGGTATTACAGATGAAGAAATGGCTTTATTGTAAATGTTTCCTACACACCGCTTTATACATGTTATGATCACCAACAAGTTCAAGTTCATCATTTTGTACTATACGTTTTGTAAACGGTCCATGTGTTCCATCCATACAATCCATACACATCGCTGATATTTTGAAAACTTTATCTGCGAGAGGTACACAATCTACAAGTTCACCGAATTTTCTCTGTTTATAATCACCATCAAGTCCTGCGAGTAAAATAGTTTTACCCGAATCAAGAACTCGTTCTACAAATTTTTTAAGACCGGTAAAAAATTGAGCTTCATCCATTGCTATAACATCAACTTCTGAAAAATCGACTTCGTCGAGGTTGTTTGTTTTTATACAATCGAAACGAACATTATCATGGGTGCGTAAAACGTCTTCAGAGGCGCGTGTATCTTTTTTTGAATTTATAACAAGAATACGTTTACCTATAACTCTGTACCTTTTCAAACGCCGGATAAGTTCGGACGTTTTTCCTGAAAACATGTTACCCATGATAATTTTCAAACTCATTTCTAAATATACGTTACATTATTTTAAATGGTTTTAAAGAAAACATTCGTAACATAATAAAACATGGAAACACTCAGAATTAAACGATTAACACTCGACGCAACTTTACCTACGCGTGCATCCCCTGGTTCAGTGGGATACGATTTGTATAGTATGGAAAACATGACAATTAATGCATGTGAACGTGGTATTGTGAGTACGGGTATTTGTGCAACGATTCCTACAGGTGTCTATGGTCGTATTGCCCCAAGATCTGGACTAAGTGTAAAACATGGTATTCAAACGGGTGCCGGTGTTATTGATCCAGATTACACGGGCGAATTAAAGGTTATATTGTTTAATCACGGGAGTGAATCCTTTGAAATTAAACAAGGTGATAGAATCGCACAATTAATTCTAGAAAGATGCGAAACACCTCTTATTGAAGAAGTTGACGAATTACAAGAAACGAAACGTGGTGAACGCGGCTTTGGATCTTCGGGTACTAATTAAACTATATATGTCGCGTAAAATAAGAGACCTCTATTACAAAACGCACTTTTATACGTGTTGTAATAGACGAACATTAACGTTTTCTGATACTAAAATGAGTTTTTTTTAAATCTCTCAAAACGTAACAGGTGTTTTATTGAGAAATTTATAATAAATCCCTGATTTCGTATGTTATATTTATATAATTAATTTCCAAACGCGACGCCACCCATACCATTCTTAATCCTGAGAATGTTATAGTTAACCGCGTAAGCTCTAAGTACAGCTGGTGTATTAGTACTGGATGGAGTATTTATAGTAATTTTAGCGTTATCTATTCTAGAAAAGTTTAATGTACCTGTTGGCTGTGACTTATTCATTGTAAGACAGAAAGGCCAAGATGTAACTGGTTCTGCATCAAGTGTCGTTGATAATACAGAGCAATGTCTTGATGGGACAATTTGGTTATGATATTCATACGTCATGTTTTCAAAAAGTGGTACACCGTTAATATACATGGACGCCGTATCAAAACTATATCTATGTTTTTTATTTAAGCCGTCCTCATTATCACCATTTGCCCCTGTAATATGCACAGCCTTTACTGGATGATTAAAATAAGTTAAATCGACAGATGTATCTGATCTAGTCATTGGTTGATATTGTGTTTGGGTGATAAGAAGTTCGTGTTCATTATTTGCAAAGAATTCGCGTTCCATAGTATCGAGGTATACATAGGAACCATATACCTTTGGTGTTGTTGAAGGGTTAAAGTTGGGGTGTAATTTGATTCTAATTTCAACTTCGTGATATTGAAGACCGACCATTGGGAGAGACTTTGTCCAATCTTCACTGAAAAAGAATGGGATCATGTAACTATTAGTTGATGTATTTTCCGTACTATCGTAACAAGTCGTAACACAAGTTGACTTGGCTTGAGATTCATTATAAAGAACGTTATGTATACCAGCAATAAAAAGAGAATCTAATCTAGTTACTTCCTGGCCACCAACCCACAAAGAAAATTCGGTTGGTGTTGTACTCGAATCAAATAAACTCGAAGCAGAATCAAAATTTTTATTTATATTTGTACCTTCTATCCATACATAACTTAACAAATCACCTTTTGAGCGAATTGGGATAACAACTTCGTTACCGGCACCAAATGTTCCTATATAATCCATTCGTTCTGGCTTGATGGCAAAATTTGTATGACGTTTATAGTTTTGTCTAAAAAAAGAGACTTCTGGATTGCCCGTGATGTAGACATCCTGGGCACCGACTGAGACAAGATCAATCAAGGCAGCTGACATATTTACTAATATACTATATTAAAAAAATTGGGCATTAACGTATTAGATAAAAATGGTTGTGTTCCAGGTACTCACCTGGGAAACACAAGACACTGAAGATGAACACTTAATTAGTATTTTTGGTAAAACGCGCGAAGGTAAATCTGTATGTGTTACAACAAGTTTTACTCCATACTTTTTTTTAAAACTTCCGAAGAAAATGACAGCGATGGATGTTCGTAATCTTTATACGAAAATAGATAAAACGTGTCCTGAATGTTTAGTGGGATATGATATAGTTCAAGGAAAAGATGTATGGGGTTTTCAAAATAATGAACTATTTTCATTCATGCAGTTAAAATTTAAAAATTTGGCAGCGCGGCGTATGGTAAACGGGAGATTAAAACGTGTTTTACACGATGAACCCGTAAAATTTAAAGTATATGAATCTAATCTTGACCCCGTTCTGAGATTAATGCATAGAACGGGTATACAATCGACTGGTTGGATGGATTCTGGTGATACATGTGTTCGTTCTTATCTTGCAAATGTAGATATAGACCTATTTTGTAATGATTGGAAAACACTTAAACCTGTTAACATTAATGAAAGTGCACCTTTTGTTGTTGCATCTGTAGATATTGAATGTAATAGTTCTACTGGTAAATTTCCTGATGCAGATGTTAAAGATGATGCATGTTTTCAAATTGCTATTTCTTTAGCACGCTTTGGTTCGGAGATACCATACGATAAGACCTGTTTATGTTATAAAAATACAGATTCAAATCTTGAAGGATGTACAATTAAAAGTTATGCAACGGAACGTGAAATGCTCATGGCTTTTAAAGAATATATAATGCAAAATGATGTTGATATTATTACAGGTTGGAACATTTTTGGTTTTGATTTAGAATACATTATGAAACGCGCGGTGGTTACAAACTGTGACACTTCTTTTTATGAACTGAGTAAATTAAAAAATCATACGTGTGAACTTACGTATAAAAAATTGTCTTCCAGTGCACTTGGTGATAATGATCTTAAAATTTTACCTATGCCTGGTCGATTTATTTTCGATTTGTTTCATGAAGTAAAAAAAGGGTACAAACTCGATTCTTATAAACTTGATAACGTGTCTAAACTCTATCTCGGTGATAATAAAATTGATATGCCTGCTAAAGAGATGTTTGCGCGCTTTGTAGAAGAAGACCCTGTAAAGTTGCGCGAAGTTGCTGAATATTGTATCAAGGATACACTGTTACCGCATAGACTTTTAGCAAAGTTATGTATACTTGTGAACTTGTTAGAAATGGCTAAGGCTACGTGGGTTCCATTGTGTTATTTAGTAGAAAGAGGACAACAAATCAAAGTATTTAGTCAGATTACTAAAAAGGCGCGTGAAATGGGATTTATGGTCCCAACTATTGCATGGGGACAATATTCTGCAGATGGATATGAAGGTGCAACTGTTCTTGAAGCGCAAAAAGGTGCATACTATACACCTATTACCGCATTGGATTTTGAAGGTCTGTATCCATCAATTATGATGGCGCATAATTTGTGTTATTCGACACTTGTTATGGATTCTAAATATGATAATTTACCTGGTGTAACATACGAAACATTTGGTTTTTGTAAATTTGCGCAAAATGTACCAAGTCTTTTGCCTAATATTCTTATGGAACTGAAACAGTTTCGTAAACAAGCTAAAAAAGATATGGCACAATCAACTGGTGCGATGAAAGAAATGTATAATGGTAAACAGTTGGCGTATAAAGTATCCATGAACTCCGTATATGGTTTTACTGGCGCTGCAAAGGGTATGTTACCGTGTGTACACATTGCATCGACTGTAACTTTAAAGGGACGTAGCATGATTGACGAAACAAAAGAATACGTTGAAAAGAATTTTCCGGGTGCAAAGGTAAGGTATGGTGACACTGATTCTGTAATGGTTGAATTTGATGTAGGAAAAAGAACCGGGAAAGAGGCAATTGAATATAGTTGGGAATTAGGTGAGCGCGCTGCTGAAGAGTGTACAAAACTTTTTAAAGCGCCAAATAACCTCGAACTTGAAAAAGTGTATTGCCCGTACTTTTTGTATTCAAAAAAGAGATATGCAGCAAAACTTTGGACAAAAGGTAAAGATGGTAATATGAACATGGATTATATAGATGTCAAAGGTCTTCAACTTGTTCGACGTGATAATACACCACATGTTCGCGAAGTGTGTAAAGAACTTCTTGATGTTGTTTTAGAAAGTAGTGATACCGGACCACCAAAAGCACTCGCTTTACAAAGAGCCATTGAACTTATTGAAGGTGATGTACCAAACGAAAAACTCATTCTTTCCCAACAACTTGGTGATACATATAAATCGCAAAATTTATCACATGTTCAAGTCCGCAACAAAATGCGTGAGCGTCAACCTGGTTCTGAACCTCAGTCGGGTGATCGCGTTCCGTACATTCTTCTCGATATAGGTGATCCAAAAGCAAAAGCGTACGAAAAAGCAGAAGATCCCAAATATGCGAAAGATAATAATTTAAAAGTGGATTATAATTATTATTTTATAAACAAATTCCTAAACCCCGTGTGTGATTTAATCGAACCACTTTTTGAAAATCCAAAAGAAGAAATATTTGGTGAACTCTTAACACGTGTTAAACCAAAACGAAGACCAAAGAAAAAGGTAGAAGACGATGGACAAAAAAGGATTAGTGACATGTTCAAAACACTTAAAAATTAATGGCTAATATTTAATATGGCATCTAGGAAATTACTTACATTATGGGAAGAGGAAGTTGAAACAGAGGTATATAAACGATTAGTAAAAGAAATGCAAAAAATTTCAATTAAATATACTATAAATTTAAAACTATTACTTGCTGATATACCAAATCCGTTAAACTTTTGTAGAGGATTTAAGAAGGATGGTAGTCCGTGTATAGCTAGAGCTAAACTAAATGGTATGTGTGGGAGTCATTTGGATCAACCCCAGGTTAAGGGTCCTATAGAAATGTCAATTAAAAATAATGATGGTATAAGACATACACATAATTTACTTGAATGTATATTTAAACCTGGGTGTCCTGCGTGCGAAATATCAAAAAAGGGCTTTAAAGATTTGCGTGGAATTATGTAATATGAATAAATCGGCTATTCTACTAACATCAATTGATACATTTTATAATATACCAGAGAATAGAGCTACACTTTTGGAAATTTTGAATAAAACTGGGGGAATTTCTTTAAGAAATCTTGAATGGTTTATAACAAATTATTCAAAGAAAAATAATTTAACATACAAAACAAAAGATGGCAAAATTTTTAGTGTTCATTGTGCATACAAATCGAGTTTAGATGGATATAGTAAAAAGTTATTTGATCCGTTTTGTAGATCATCTAAGATGACATACAATGTACCAGGAACATCTGATGAAATACACACGACGGTAGCGCAGTTGAATTTCATAAGATGGTGTATAAAAAATAATATAATAGAGTACATACGGGAAAATAAAAATACTTTGTTTCTAAACAAGTGACATGATACCATTTTCAAAAACGAATGTTTGGTATCCTACATAATACAAATGTAAAGTATAATCATCTGTAAGTCCTTCTTTCATTGTAACATCTAACACTGTTCTATTCGATTGTAACTGACTAAAATCCAACATTCCCGATGGGTCTACATTAATAGGATTCATCGAGAATGTATACGTATAAATACTTCTGTACGGTCTAGACAATCGACTTGTAAAAGGTACAACGTATTTAAAATATTTATGATCGCATTCTTGTATATTTGGTAAATCCTGACCGTTTACAAATATTTTAGCACTTTTCATGGGAGGATTGTAAAATTCATTTGTTATCGAATATTCATTACTCGCTGAAAAATTATATCTGTTTGCGAAAACATTTGTCGTTAAACTCGTACCACCTTCGAACGTTTTTTCATTTTCAAACGTTTTTTTTCTAAAAAACCAATTGAGTGTTTTAACTGGTATATTAGGAACAAGTTCTAGTTTAGCATTTTGATTACCTGGAAGTATATCTAAAGTAGGGTGTTTTTTAACTATATCCGTGACTAAAACATGGTTTTTATTTGTTATATATATGCGTTCGGACGGATCTATTGTCATTTCTTCAGTTATTATATCAAATTCTTGTAGAGAAATGGCATCTGTTTCATTTGTAAAAAATGCCTGGTTGTGAAATTCAAGCTCGAACTGAAGTTTTTGTTTATAAATAGCACATGTTGGGAAATATGGTCTATTTGGTGTATTTGTTTCATATTCATCACTTTCGTATTTTCTAGAAAAAAATAAAGGTATGGGTATATAAACACGCGATTTATGTTGGGCTAAAAATTGGTTACCCGATAATAAAGATGTGTCTTCTGCATTATTTCTGTTTACGGTATACCTTTTTGTTCTTTTTTCTGATTCGTCGAGATACAATTCATCATATATTATACCCCAATCTCCATGAAATTTTTCAACAACAATCTCATCTACACGCATTGTTACAGATTTGAGAATATGTCGACCAATTTGATCGGCATAATAACTATCTCCACCTGTTAATGCAGGTAATTCAAACATGAGGTACATATTTGATAAAAGATCACCCATATTTCTTGGGTTAAATGTAACTTTTATCGTTTCACCGAATGGCCATGTCGTTGACGAAGAACTTGGTTTATTTACATTTGTACTTTTATGAAATTTAGAAAATGGTGCATGTCTTTTTTGTTCATACTTAAAGAATGAAAGTCCTGGGTTTTTATCTAAAAGGTATGTATCTTGTTTACCAATTGCGTTGAGTGATAATATAGCACCTGTATCTGGTCCAGAAGTGTCACACATACTACTTATTGTTTATATATTTTTAAATCCCTTTTCCACATATCGATATAACTTATTTTTTGTAAATCATTAAATTCGTCTTTTGTTTTTGACGTTTCTTCCCTGAGATTTTGTACAGCTTCATGTGTATATTGATATGTTTTTATGTTTAAAAGATAATCATATGAGTTATCAATCTTGTCAAAAAGTTTGTTCATTTCATGTTCGAGATCTGTACGTTTTCGTTTAAAAACGATGATTTTTTCATGTATGACCATATCTACAAATTTTGACATGTTCTCCAGTTTTTTTACTTTTTCTTTTAAAACAGTAAGAAGATGCGTTTTTCTTTTTTTATATGTTTTCGTTCGTATTTCTATAAAGTCTTTGAGAATGTCTTCTGGACTTTCATACTTATGAATACCCTTTGTAGGGTGAAATAAATGCATGTTTGTAACATGGAAGGTTTTTTGGAGTTTAAAATCTTTTATGATATCATTTCCAGTATATCCTGTAATATAAAAATCAACGTGTTCAGTTGTACTGTTATTTACGTAATTTGTTATTTTCTTTTTTTCGATGAGTGTATCGAGATATTCTTTGTATTCTTGTGTCCAACGCCCTGGTGGAAGTTCGGTGACTTTTAATACATTACCCGTTTGAGACCATACACCCTCTGTAACCCATACACCATCTTCGTTACTAAATACACGCCCAGTAAATTTATCGAACCATGGTTTCATTGGAACGATCGTTTCTCCTGCAATAACCCTTTCTATATTTTTCTGTATATCAATCGGATTAAATGATGGTATATATGAACTAAACCCAGTTCCTATACCTTCAGTACCATTTACTAAAACCGTTGGTAAAATGGGTACATAATAGTCGGGTTCAATTTGTTTACCATCATCATCCAAATACTGTAAAACGGGGTCATCTTTTGGATCGAAAAGCTGACGTGCACTTTTCGTAAGTTTTGTAAAAATATACCTCGTTTGACTTGCATCTTTACCACCCATGAGTCTTGTACCAAACTGACCACACGGTTCGAGTAAATTTATGTTATTCGACCCCATAAAATTGTGTGCAAGTTTCACAATAGTATCGGCTAAAGAGACTTCACCATGGTGGTACGACGTCTTCTCCGAAACGTACGCAGCCAATTGCGCAACTTTCATTTCGGATGTAAGGTTTTTAGTAAAACATGCGTATAACACTTTTCTTTGTGACGGTTTCAAACCATCGGAGACGTGTGCAATGGACCTTTTCAAATCTGCCAGACTGAAATTAACAAGATCTTTATGAATAAAGTCGGATATACCGAGTCTTTCAACGTTTCCGTAAGGTATTTCTAATTCCGAAGGTTTCTTTTCCGTACTTTCGAGTAACCACGTTTTACGTAAATCCGATTTTGTTTTATCAAAAGCGAGATTAATAGAGACGTCCATAGTTTCATCCGCGTCGAATTGAACAGTAAGATCTTTTATTTTTTTAAAATATTCACGTGCTTCTGTGGACGTGGATGTACCAAGACCCTTGTAATACTTAATTTTCCACCCCTGTTTACCATTACCGTACCAGTACCTGAATGTAGAATCGGTATAAAACGATTTTGTTTCTGAACCTTTTGTGGCTTTTATGATTGGTGTAACCATACTCACGACAAAGTTTAGTTTGAGTAAACTTGGCCAAAAATAATGTATCATGTTAAGTATGAGTCCTTTGATATGACTCCCATCGTTATCCGCATCTGTCATGATCATGAGACGACCGTATCTGAGTTCTGAAAGTGACGTGTATACTTTACCCTGTTGAAGACCCAAAATCTTTTTGAGATCGTTAAACTCCTTATTTTCAGTAAGTTGTTTAACACTTGCATCTCGAACGTTTTTACACTTACCACGAAGAGGAAAAACGCCGTAATGGTCTCGACCAACTACGGAAAGACCAGCAATTGCCAACGTTTTAGCCGAATCACCTTCTGTTACGATAAGTGTACACTTACCGGATTGTTGTGTACCTGCCTTATTTGCATCGTCGAGTTTTGGTATACCCGTTATTTTTGATTTGCGCGTACCATCCGTTTTCTTGAGTTCTTTCATTTCGCGAAACTTCGATAAAGCAAGAAGCTCGTTTTGTACACTCGTTTTTAGAATATTTTTAATGAACGATTTTGGTGGTTCAAATTTACTCCCAAAATCTTGTGGTTTGAGCGTACACTCTGATTTAACCTGGCTACTGAAACTCGGATTAACGAGGGTTGCTTTTACAAACACAAAAAACGCATTCTTAACCTGTTGAGGACGAAGTTTTATCTTTTTTGCCATGTCTTCAATAATACCGTTTGCGAGTATACCAGAAACGTGATCAACGTGTGAACCTCCTTTTGTAGTGCATATTCCATTGACGAAAGAAACGTGTTCGAATCCGTCGTCGGAAGGTGCAATACACACTGACCATCTATCACTTGTAAACATACACATTTCGTCTGTTTTTGTGTACATTCTAGCGTACGTATTAAATGAACATTTTGGTAAAGGTTCACCTTGAAATTTCACTTTACAGTTTTGTGAAGTGCATATGCTTGCATCATATACGCGTTTTTCGAATATTTTGTATATAGACTCGTCCATACCAGACATACCAAACCGTTTCCAATCAGGAACAAATGTTACACAAACACTCGATGTTGCACCTGCGTATTTTTTTATTTTTGGTGTATGACATTTTTTCATATTATCTGACCATTCCTGTGTGTATACACACTTGTTTTCTCCATCTTTTATTTTTACCGAAAACTTTGTCGAGTATACGTTTGTAAGTTTTGCTCCGTACCCGTTTCGACCACCGACGACACGTTTTTGTGTATCGTCATAATTTGTACTCGTGAGTAAATGTCCGAACGTTAATTCAGGATTCCAAAGACCTTCCTTTTCATGCATTTTCACTGCAATGCCTCCTAAAGGGCCGTTATTTTCTATGGTTATTTCACCCAATGTTTTATCAATAGATACACACAGTGATGTTACATTTTTTGGGTACAGAGAATTTCTGTCGATTGCGTTTACGAGTATTTCGTCAAATATTTTTAGAAGTGCCGGTGAGTAGACGACATTTTTCTTTTCGAATTGACCGTTTTCGTATACCCAATACGGTTCTCCAACACGCGAAACCGGACCAACGTATGAGTCTGGTCGTTTTAAAATATGTTCCACGTGCGTGAGTTTTTGAATACTTTCATCCATATTTTTTATAATTCGCTTCTTCTACTTAAGTGTCTTTTTAGACCTTCGAACCAGTATAAAAGTTCCTCTTTTGTTTTAGACTTAGGCGTTTTATATATTTGTTTTAACATACCATATTCACGTTTTCTAAGTGTTGATGGATGAATTTTATACGAGTTTAAAAAACATGGGTAACATACACGTTTTAATTTCGATCCAAAAAATTTATAATATTCTTCGTTGTTAAACATGAAAATAGGTCTTATTTTTCTATATTCGCGTATAGTATTACGTTCACATACATTATTTGTGTGTATTCTTGGGTTTAACGGGCAACTACATGAATAACACTCGTTTATCCATTTAAGATACATAAAAGATATTAGTCTTTATTTTTTATGTATTACAATCAAGTAAGACAACCCAATGGAGTACCAGCTCTAGGTATAAATTTAGAAATGCAACCACAGAGTACAGATATATCTAATTTTGAACCTGAAACTGAACCTGAACTTGAACCTGAAACTGAAGTAGAGAGTATGGATATAATATTTAATAAAATTGTATACGTGTCCATATTTTTCATGAATTTTATGTTTACTTTTACAGTTTCTAATTTAATAAATATTATAAATCTTTTGTTTTCGAGTATAGGTTTGTATGGTATTTTACAAAAGAATATGAAATGTGTATATTTTCATACAATTTATCTATTAATAGGTTTGATCATGTTTATATATGTATCTATAGAAATGTATATAATCTATTATTCTGTGTATATTATATTAAACATAATAACAATTGAACAATATAGTTAAAAGTTTTATTATACAAATATAATATGCGAGAGTTTGTTTTAAAAAGACTTGAATTGGGAAAAACAAAATATGGTCATGGTGTTCGTGTTGATATGGATACAGTTACATGGGGTACACCTAAAAATTCATGGTTAGAAATGGCTATAGAAGAATATGTTGACGCTATAATTTATATAACTGCTGATTATATCCGAAATTTTGAAACATCGGTAAGACCGGATGATAATGATCGTATATTAGAATTAGCATGTAATCCAGATTACATGTTAAGTAATTTTCATGCCATGTCGATTAAAACAATTACAAATTTGATATACATGTCTACTCACCAAGAGTAAAACTATAGGTTCTTCTGAGTTTTACAAAGAACCACATTCTTTATTAACCTAAGTTATTTTATTTTTTTAAAGAAATTAATAAAGAATGTCGCAATATTTTTTAACACACAGAATTCAAGATAATTTTAGTAACACTAAAAAAGTGCTTACTACAAAACATCAATCTAATATTCAAAATTATGATGACTGTTTACGGATATCTAAGAGTTTCAAAACACAAAATAAAACACCAGATGAGATGGCTTTGATACTTGATAAAATGAGAAAGAAAAAGTTAGAGTGTCAAAAAACTCGCCCTATACAGGTTTTACAAAGTCCACCAGAAGATAGACCAAATACAGAAAGTAAAAAAACATGTAAAGCTTTTACATTAACAGGAAAAAACTGCACTTTTAAAGCTGTATGTGGGAATTATTGCAAAAAGCATAGAATAGATGACGAGGCGTTGGGAACAAAACCAAAAATAAATGTTTCTTTATTATAAAAACATGTTAGATCAGGAAACACTTCGACCTGTTATTATATCTATGGCACTTTATCTTTTGATTTCAAAGATTGTACCAGAGATTCTTAAAAAACCAACGAATATCAAGTTTATCGATGATATTGTAGCAATGCTCATTGCACAACGAGGTTCACTTATGTCAGGTGCCATCTTAACTGGCGTCATTACTTTCCTCACCAATTATATTAGCGACGAATTCCTGTAATACATTTTCTTTACATGTTAACATGTGTGTTCTTGGATGTTCCATATACCTTATTTTCCTGGAATATGCATCTTCCATAAATTCACGAAGCTGATTTTCATCAGGTTTACCCCATTCCATACCTGCTTTAAACAAAAAATCATCTTTCACTATTTTCTGACGTCCACATTTTATAGTATAGGGTGTTTTGATATATTCAGAAGCACCACCATAATCTGTTATGATAACAGGTTTATTTCGTAAAGCTGCTTCTACTGCTCCCATACCAACACCTTCTGAACTCGAAAAACTTACGTAACAATCACTCAGAGCATGTATTTTTTCCATTTCGTCATCTGGTATAAGGTCATTTATAAATGTTACATTTGGTATACGTGCTTCTACGGGTTGATTACATGTAGCTTTTACGAGTAATCGTGCATCTGGTTTATTCATACGTATAAATGTTTCTAGGATTTTATTAAAATTTTTACGTGGATCATACACATTGCCTATATGGTAGAAAGTATATGGTCTTTTATCAGGTATATGTGCGTGTATTACATAAAATTCAGTATCAGGGAACTGACGCTTAAATACCTTTCTACAAAATTCACTTGGTACAGCAATTTTGTCGAAGAATTTAAAAAGTTTACCGTAATCTTCGTGTACTGTTTCGGTTTCACAAACTGTCATACACGTAACATGTTTGATTTTCCTTTTTATTTCTGGTATCTTATCTAACCAATCTTGTACAGGGAGCGCGAATATAAATGCTTTTTCACACTCTGGTATATCATTTTGAATTTCTATGAACTTGCTTCTTGGAAAGAGGTTCATATATTTTTTACAATGTTGACCTATTCCACTCAATAAGTTTGGACCTATGAATAACATTTTATATAAAGATAATCTTTCTTTTATATATATTAAACAATGGACTCTGTCAGGGAACAAATAGATGCCGCACTTCAAAGACAAAAACTCAGTAAAGATACCGTATATAGTATTCTTCGTCAAATTGCTGATGCTATTGAACCACCGGTATTAGTACCTCCAGCACCAGCCCCAGCACCAGCCCCAGCTCCAGCTCCAGCTCCAGCTCCAGCTCCAGCCCCGGCTCCAGAGCCAGCCCCGGCTCCAGAGCCAGTTCCAGCCCCGGCTCCAGAGCCAGTTCCACCTTCAACCCCAAAGAAAAAAACTGTTAAACGTGTAGTTAAAAAGAAGGCGGTGGAACCGAAGGCGTAAACTTATTCTTGAAGAATACGAAACCGGATATAAAAAGTAATATAATTATCATCAAGTATCGAAACGGATACTTTTTCTTTTTTTCAATTTCCATTTTTTCGATATCCTCCTTATCGGGAAGTTTTTTAACGTTTATGTTAAGTTCATCTATCTTGCCTATAAGTTTACGTAAAGCTTCTAATATCTGAAGTTCTCTATCAGTCGGTTTTTCTCTGACGTCGATTGTTGTTATTTCAAGAACCATATACCAATTTGCATCTGGCTGAAGTTTTTTATAATCACCATCACCTTGTGATTCGTATATCTCAAAGTGAAGTTTTTGTATAGATATAGGGTTGAAAAAATTCGTTTGGCGTTGAAAAGATCTCCATTGTTTATCACGCATAATAAAATCATTACTTCCCGTAAAACTTCTTTCTAATGGTATTCTCGCAAGAATCTGACCATTACGTTCGTCTAATAGTTGCCCCCTTTTTGGTACATCGGGGCATACTACATCTACATATTTAGCGACATTTGAATTACCAATTGTATCATTTTCACCTATTTGTGTAATATAGAAATCAACAGGTTTTATACCAACAACTTCTGATATTTCTTCGATGTGTAAATTGGATTCGAGTGTAAGATCTATAGTGAAAGTATTATTTGAACCATTTACAAATTCCGAATCTACTATTATGTACTGCACTTTTTTCGGTAAGTCCTGGAGTGATACCATCTTGTATGTATAATATAAAAAAAATAATTGTAGAAAATAGTAATGTATACATTTTATTCAAGTGTATGTAATTTATTAGCACCAAAACCAAAAATTAAAGAAAGAGAAATACCTCAATCTGTAAGATTGTGTAATTATGATTATATTACTACAAAAAATGAAGCTAACGAAACCGTGATTTTGGAAGTTCCTAAAAAACCTAAGTACAGGAGTTATTTTTAAAAATGTAAAATGAAATGGATGACTATATCGCCTTACACACGTACGACTACATTCTCTCATTTTGTCAAGCGACAAACGAACTCCCAGAAGATATACAAAGGGTTATCTGGGATAAGGCGAACAAATACGAATATTGTAATGTCGAGTGCCCAGGAGCACCCAAAAAACAAAAATACGGTATGGGAGAAAAAACTGAGCGACTCAATAAACTTATTCGGAAATGGAGAGATATGCGCGGAAATTTATGAAGATGCATACAGTGAGTTTTGTTTTACTGATTTCGAGTTAAATAATATTAATACATATGCATATGAATTAGCACGTTCTAAATATAGAGAATATCAAAATTATAAAAGAGAACTTGCATATAACAAAGCGTTTGGTATTTTATGGGAAATATCTCCATTAACAACCGATGACTTCGTTCACGAAGATAAATTACTTGAAATACAAGTTCGTTTACACGAATCAATAGAGAGATGTAAAGCTTTTGATGAAAAAGAACAAAAGTTTAAAGAAACTATACTAGATAAAATGTAATGATATGTATACAGTCTACTATAATAAATCCGACTAAAAAAACAAAAAGAAGTGTTTGTCACGTAAAAAGAAGTAAAAGTATTTCGGAATATGAATCTATAAAAAATCGTTTAAAACATAATACTTTACAATTTGGTAGTGTATATATAGGATATAATTTCATTGGACATGAACCAATAGATGGTTTATCGGCGTGTCTTGGTGTATTATCTTCTTATGGGTACATAACTTTACTTTCGAATCACGTTGATACTATCGAGAAAAGTAACACTTTCCCTAAACAATTTTTACCACCTATTTGTATAGCTGCTTTTGAATCTATATGGAATTCAAATCCCAATGTACCATTTCATTTCAATTGTAGTGTATCTCTTTTTGGGTTTTTTGTGTATAAAATTGCTCTTTTGACGCTATCATATAATATTGTTAAAGAAGACCTAAGTGACGAAGAAATGATGGATAATATAAAGTGAAAATGTCTCTTCTTTACGAACTTACAAAGCAAACTGTTGAACTCGAAAGACTCGAAAAACTTGATGGGGTTTTATCGAGCTTCAGAACTGATAAATTTGCACACGGTACACCTTCACAAGTTTATGGTATAAGACCAAAAGATAACTTTCCTAGAGAATGTAATCCTAAACGCCTTAACCATATAGCGTATATTGGTGTATCCGCTTTTAATGATAAACTTCATATGATCGACTTTATGTACGAAGAGAAATATGAAAATGGTATTCGAATGGGTATTATAGAACCAGCACTACGAATGTTGGCAAAAGATGAGTTGGATACAATGATTGTTCCGAGACATGTCTCTAGGGAATGGATTGATTTTTGGATGAATTATTTTAAATACGAAATTAAATGTCAGAAAACTTTAATGCAGTTTGTTGAAAAATATAACCTTTGTGGGAGTGTTGATTGGACGGAACTTTATAACACGTACAGTGATGATATGGACTTAAACAATAGTAACTAATATGTAATATAATAACGATGCTTACACACGAACTTCTTAAAAACTGTACTTCAATTGTCGAACTCTCTGATGTTAATCAATTATGCTCAGAAATGGTAGGTAAATCATGTAAAATATATGGATTACGCGCCGATTTTGGGTATCCCGAACATCTCATACCTACAAATACTCGTAAATTTATTGCATATTTAGCAATTTCTAATAAAAAACTAGATACGTCTTATGGACAAGCACAATTTATTGATTTCTGTTATGAACCACTTTTACCAGGTTTTGATAAACCAATTGGTGTTTTGAATTATTTTTTCGATATTTATACTGAAGAAGAGAAGGATATTTTAAAAGAGTGTAAATACAAAGAAGGTGAAGAATTTGTGGTTGAACTTTTTCCAACTAAAATTACAAAAAAGAATTTAGAATTTTGGAAATCGTATATGGATGACGAATACGACGTAAATGATAAAATTTCATACGATGATTTCTTAGATGATTATGAAATTACAAATAGAGTAAATTGGGAAGTATTGTATGATAATTTACCAGATAATATTGATGATTTAGATGATGAAAGTGAATATAATTCCGAGTCTGAACTCGAAGAAGGGGAAATAAGAACCTAAGTATAGACATTTTACTCATATAAATAAAAATGCGTCCAAACTGTGTATACGAAAACTGTCTCTGTCGCCAAGGAAAAACTGGATTTTGTGTAAAGCACCGTGAAATTGGCGAAGCTGTCGAAGCCCTTTTACTTTTAAAAAAAATAACAAACCTAAGTTGTAATAAAATAAAATAAAAATTAATACATTAAAATGGAAGCTCTTACCTCGTTAATGCAAACCCTCGACCTCAATTCTAAGATAATTTCTGAAGGTGATTATCTTAAAATGTGCGATTCGATAAAAAAAATTCACGATTATATCAAATACGAATCCGATTCTGAAAGTGAAGACGAAGACGAAGAAGAATTTAGAATTCGGCGTGTTGATATACCTATACCTTTTTCACCTGTTCCTAGACTACCCCCTTTTGGAGATAATCTCGATGATCTTACCATATATGATACAACACCACCACAATCAAGGCGCGGGGATTTCGTACACGTGGATTTACCACCTATACAAACACCCCCACCACCTGTTCCAGAACCTTTGCGTGATTATATATTGGAAGATAATCTTATTGAGGTAAATAGACTAATTCATGAAACATTAAAAAAAATGGAAAAACTTAAACATAGACGAAATGTAACAAATGTTGTTCGTCAAGAGGCTGTGAAACGACGGGCACAAGAACTTGGTATCCGTTTACGAAATTACACCATACACGCACTTTTTGATGCTGGACACGACGTTGGCGACAGGCGTCTTTTTTTTAGAACTTACCTGAAAGATTACAATGATGATATAGATAGACAATATGAAGAATTGTCTATAGAATTAAAAGAGCTTGAACGCGAAAAAGGATTGATTATAGATGATCTTATAAATTTTTAATTAAATATCATTTTACACCATTTTTCATTAATATTACCGAAAGGTGAATACTCGAATAATAAATGTATTAACGCACCAGCTAAAACCAGAACCCATTTACCTTTATATAATTTTTTCGTAATACCTAATACCAGAACATGTAATAATACACCTATAAATAATGCTTCTAAAAGTACGGTTGATAACTGACGTTTCATTTTTTCTTATACTATAATATAACAAAAAAAATGAACGGAAACAAAGATTATTTTACAGCTCCATTACTTGTACTCGCATTTGTTCTTGTTGGATTTGGCCTTTATTCAAAAACAACTTCAAACTATGATGACAAACAATGTGGATTAAAATAGACCTAAGTTAAAGAAAAATATATAAAAAAAATAAGTTACTAAAATACAAATAAATAAACATGTCTGATTCTATCGAAAATATTCTTATTAATATCGTTCGAGATTCGAATAATCATATTGATAAGATAAATAATAGTGTTCTTTCCAACAACAAGTTATTACAAACTCTTGTTGAAAAGATCAATAAAGTTGAAGAAGAAAATTTACATCTTCGTAAAAAGATCGATTCTTTCGGTGATTCAAATGTAATCCTTCACGAAAAAATAGAGAAACTTACTGAACTGAATATGGGTTTAATTCAAAAAGTTGAAGCTTTTGAAAATGTAAAATCTAAAAAACCAGTTGCACGTGTTGCTATGGAACCTAAAATAGAATGTTCTGTGTTTACGGCAAAAGGTAATAAATGTACCAAACCATGCGTTCCAGGCGAAACATGTTGTACATTACATTTGAAAATGCGTGATAAAAAAACAGGTTCCGAAAAAAATGTAAAAAAGCGTCCTATTCTAAAAAAGAAAAAGGATACACCCGTACATAATCATAAACCTGGTGAAACACCAACTGAAACGTGTGAATTATGTGAATCACATGGCGATATTTTTGATCCGGATATGCCAAATTCACAGTTTGAAGAATCACAAGATAATGAAATGTCTATAGAAGAAAAATTACGTAAAATGTTAGAAGAAGAAAAAGATGAAAGTGTTTAAATTAAAAATTTTTAAAATGGTATCAATGTAATGTTCTATAAAAAAATATTTCTATACTATATACAATGAGTTTTAATAATAATGTTGCAAATTCTAATAACAAAACTACCCTTATAGCTGGTTCCGCATTTGTTGTTTTGTGTCTATGCTCGGTTTCCTTTATGATGATGGGTGGTTCAAGTGACGATGATAAAACTACACCAACTGCAGAAAAGACTACACCAACTGCAGAAAAGACTACACCAACTGCAGAAAAGACTACACCAACTGCAGAAAAGACTACACCAACTGTGAGAAAGGCTGTGGAACCAAAAAGACAATCGACACCTCCACCTCCACCTCCACCTCCGTCCCCGCCATCTGTAGATATTGGTAAGTTCGAAAAATTTACATCTAAAAAAAATAATAGACCAATGAATGATATTTTTGGGTTGAGTAATATTGATGTAAAATGTGATAAAGGTGGTGGTGTTCTTAATAGGTTTAATGTAGAAATATCCCCATCCGGAAGAGATGCACATTATAAATACGCGTGTCTCAATAATATGGATGCAAAAGTTGTATCAAATAAGAGTACCAGGATAAATGATTCTGGAAGAGGTAATGTTATATATTTAGACAGGCATAAGGTTGATTGTGGAAAAAAACCAATAACAGGTTTTAAACTTACAGATTTATCATCTAGAAGAAAAATAAAATATGATTATACATGCGGAGAATCTGATAAAATAAAAAAACCTGAATCCTGTATTGCTAGAAATTCGTTGTGGTCTAATAGACCGGTTAATCGATTGACAGACTTGTCTAAACTAAAAGCTAATTGCATGTCCAATGAATACATGTCTAGTTTTGACCTAAAACATGATGGTCGAGGTCGACGATTTAGATATGAATACACATGTTGTAAAAAATAACCCAACATCTATAAACTTATGTAATGTATTCACAAAAAAAACTATGTATAATAATATAATGACAAGTACAGGACGCTTTCTTTCTCTTCTCATGCACTCTCGTACACAAACGCATGTTTATCATCTTGACACAAAAAGTTATGCTATGCATAAAGCCCTTGAGACATATTATACTTCAATTGTTCCGTTAATAGACAAATATGCTGAAATGTATAAAGGTAAACATGGTAAAATTAATCGCATGACTCCCATGCTTAAGATAGATCGTAATCCCAAAAATATACTTGCATATTTATTAAAACTTGAGAAGACTATACAAAGTCTTCGTCTTTCTACAAATTCTTCGCTTAAAAATGTATATGATGAAATCGAAGGATTACTTTTTTCTACTATATACAAAATCCGCAATTTAAAATAACCCAACATCTATAAACTTATGTACACTCGCATAACTTTATTGACTTTTCCCTAGTACATTTTCTATACTCGTGTAATTATGGCATGACTTTATGTAATGTATGACTTTGCCTAGGTATGGCCGCGAACCTCTATGATTTTGGTTAGACTTTGTGGTATGACTTTGCCTAGGTATGGCCGCGAAACCATGGTAATTTAGGTATACTTTCTCTATATTCACAAGATATGTCTAAATCATATACAATACTGACTAATACCACCATTGGTTTGACTTAGACATACCTTCTCTATTTAATAAAAGTGTGTAATTCTCCTGGTGCGT
>Ga0255751_10000791_pt1 | contig 29622 bp, 33 predicted proteins | sample 071ome_20_FD_179951 | JGI IMG/M metagenome (GOLD analysis project Ga0255751, IMG submission 179951) | Coastal salt marsh microbial communities from the Groves Creek Marsh, Skidaway Island, Georgia - 071412BT metaG (version 2) | ecosystem: Environmental > Aquatic > Marine > Intertidal zone >... | reverse complement strand
CTACCAAAAGGACTCATTATTATTGGTGGCATATCAGAAGAATCACTGTGTGTATAAAAAGCTTTTTTAAGTTTCACATTAGATTTTTTCAAGATGCTACCCTCCCATAATTATTTGGTTCAAGTGAGTTTGCATAATTCAAAGTGTTTATAAAGTCAGAAGCTTTTTGATAGGCTTGAACATGATCTCTACCCCACTTCAAAAATTTGCCATTAGGTTTGATAATAGCTGTCTCAGCTGAAAAAGATTTATTTTCCTGAACAGCTTTAAGACCACCTTTATCAAAACGAACTCCATTCGAGCTCCAAGAAAAGCCACCAAACTGCACTGATACTGTGTAACCATTATCTAGTTTAATCTGAAAGCCTTGCCTCTTTTTATTCTCTTTATGTAGATAAAACATTTTTAACCTCCCATAATTGCTAGACTTCTAAGATGCTTTTGATTAGCAAAGTAGAACTCCATAGAGTTTTTGATAGCAGGATCGTAATTGAAGCCGTTAGTCTTAAACTCATCAATCGGAGCCTGCTCACCCTCTAAAAGTTTTAAGTAAGTTTTATTTACGAATCCAATGAATCTTCTGTCTGAAAAATCATCAGCTTGTTGTGAAGGCATAAAACCGTAGTTTTCTACCCAGTAGTTTAATTTATTCATATTCCCTCCTAGGAATTGTGTGGGCACCATTGCCCTGCACTATATTCTCCCTGCCCATTTCGGGGAAGAGAGAATTTCACGGAATAACCGATCATCAGTAGTGCTGATAATTCAACTCGACACAAGGGGCATTTAGGTTGCCCCATAACCCTCATTGAAACCTATCAATGATTCTCGAAAATAACTTGAGGATAATCTCCTATACTGTGCCGAGTCGAAACTAATTACCTCCTATAAAAATCTTTAGGGATATATCCCTTAGGATAAAAAACATCACTATCAATAGTTGGTTTAAAACCCAAAGCTTCAATTTTTTTAGCTATGTTTAAATAGTAGTTAAAAGTTTTGCAAGCTTCTGTTTCAGTTGCCTGACCATCTTGATAGATAACTTCGTCACACATTCTATATTCCAAAGCCTCATAGAGTTTGTCAGCCTCTTCTTGAGTCTTAGGATTAATAGGTATATCACGTTGAACCCATTTGCTTACAGTTTCATCGAAGTAGTTTTCAACAAGTGCATAATTCATGCTACCTCCTGATTAATATTGAGGTGTCTGTCAACTGCAATCCGATCATTTTTATCAAGCAACTTAAATGCAAAATCGCATATAAAAACTTTCAGGTTTTCATCTATAGAAGACTTAACTTCTTTTAATGTCCAACCACCTGCAAATCCGCTCTCAACAACATAGACGTTGTCAGACGATGCTTGTATTTCAAGTGATGCATCATAGTACCTATCACCCGCAACCAATTCTGGGCGAATGGATATGACTAGCTCAACATTATTTCTTAAAGTTTCCACAACAGCTTTGTAAGAGCCATCGGTATAATTTTTTTCGTATTTTAATTTCATAATTTTTCCTTATGTAGTTAACTGTTTCGCTCTTTGAGCTCATCAGGGCAAGCCTACTTGCCGACAGCAGGCTCCCGAAGGAGCCAACTCGGGGAAAGAAAAGTTAGTCCATCCTCCCATCATGGTAGTCATATCTAATACCTTCGGCATCAAGATAATTCATAACAACTTTGGCAGATTCATACTTACTTACATTTCCTTGAACAGGTGGTGGACTGATCTTGCCAACACTTGAATCAATGTGTGTACCAAGAACGCAAGTACCTTCATCCTTGCTACCAAGCTCTACCCAATTGTCATACCACATTCTCTCAGCTTTTTTGATGTACTCAGAATTTGAGAGTCTGTCATCGTAACGAAAACCAGAGATATCAAAGTTGTATATCTTCACAGTATCGCCACCGGTGTTGTCATAGAACTTGCCATTTCTGCCACAAGCAATCGGCACTAAGAAATAGTAGTCCTCACCATCAAACAATACATCGCCAGATGAAGTTGATCTTAGACCCCAGGCATTTCCTGCATCGTCAGTCTTAAGTTCTGCATGAACTTCTACTCTGTCATCGTATTGCTCATTGACTTGCTCTACACCATCCCAAAGATAGGTAGCCGGTTTAGACCAAGAACCCTCAAGATTCTGTGTGAGCTCATAAGCATCTCTTATGTTATCAACATTAACTGTTGCTACTTTTGTATAACCTTTTTGGTTATTACTAAATTCGTTTGCGTGATAAATAGTTATCATAATTTTTCCTAGTAGTTTTGTGTGGAGCACCCGCTCCTGCACTAGACCTCTCTCTTCGGGGGAAAGAGAAAGGTTTCGACCAATCAGGTCTCATCAGTAGTGCTTAGATATAAAAAGACGATTGATACAGTAAGCCAATAGTTACTCCCATAACCATGACAAACACACCAACAATCGTAATGCATATATCCATCTTTTCTTTTAAGCTCATTACTTCTGCCCTCCTGCATATCTCAAGTAAATGTTGACCACTGGGATAACGATCAAACAACCGATAGCAATGTTGAATGAAACCAACAAGCTAAAGTCCATGACACCACCAATAAAGTCTGATAGTGAGTTGCCAATCAATGCTCCATACAAAGCACCGTTTACACCTTTACCTGCAAACTTCTGGTCAAGATCAATTCCCCATAGGGCACATAGAGCTAACACTCCGTTGTCAACGATTCCGAATAATAATCCGTCTAACATAATTTTTTCTCCATAATTTAATAAACCACCATGGTTTACCTAGACACCCCGAAGGGTGTTTCGCCTGAATCTCACAGGCTCATCAGTAGGCTTTGTTTGTATCCAACCAATTAATGACAGAAAACTTTGCTTCTCTTAATGTTCCATATTGTCCTAAGACTGTAGCAAAACCATCTGTGTAAATTAGTGAACTCCAAACAGAGTTATCGTCATCGTAAGCAACTTCTGCATGAACTTGATCAGTGTCAAATGTCCAAGTACTTTTATTTGGTTTGTCGCTTCTATCTTCTAAACTTATAAATTTCATAATTTTTTCTCCATAGTTAAAACTGTTTCATCCTTTTGGAATCATCAGAGAGGATACCCATCCTCTTACAGTCGCTTGGTGTGTCGCTTACCGAACTCGTATCCTCTTAGATAGTCAAAGCTGTGCGGGTTCCGGTTGAGTAAAAGTGCCCGAAACCAAGGCACCATAAGGGTTTAACTAGATTTCTGTGTGTTTTGTACCTCCTTTGTAATCATTCATTACAAACAACATTACTTTACAACATATTGTATTGCAAGCATTTTGATAACATTTTCTAAAGTATTTTTTTTAGAGGTATGGTAATCATCTTCATGATCCTGTACCTTTTGCTTATCACATTAGAGATTAATCAATGGAGCTACAGGCATTAGAAATGAGATTAGATAACCTCGAAAAGAAAATGGACGAGGTGGTAAAGCTGACGCAAATTTTGCCACGACTTGAAGAAAGATTAATTAATCAGAAAGATGATCTCTCAGATCATGAAAGAAGATTAAGAGCATTAGAAGCATCACAGTCTAAAGATAATGTAGTAGTTGGATGGGTAGAAAGATTCGCATGGGCTCTAATCGCAGGTGCCATATCCTTGGCATTCTATTTCCTACGTTAATAAAGTATAATTTTCCTATGAACGGAGTACTTGAAAGATTCGCATATCACCCCGAGGCAACCCTTGGCAAATTAACTATCAACGATGAGGTGTTCTGGATCGCAGAGCGTCCTTGGCGGGGAAATAAAAAAAACGTCAGCTGTGTACCTGTAGGTGAATATATATGTAACAGATATAAGAGTAAGAAGTTCGGTGAAACCTTCCAACTAATGGGAGTACCTAATAGAACCTATATCCTATTCCACGTTGGCAACTATCCAGAGAAAGACTCACAGGGATGTTTGCTTGTAGGTGATAAGTTAATGACTGGTACACCTGCAGTTGGATCAAGTAAGAAAGCTATGACCCGATTCAGGAAGTTGCTTAAAGATGTTGAAACGTTTGGGCTCAAAATTAAAGACAGATTCCCATACGACTGGTCAGAGTAAGAGAACCTGTAAGACCTGCAAGAAGTCCCTTGCACTCACTCGCTTTGAATTAGATAAAAGAACCGATAGACGGTTACATAATTGTATCGCCTGCCGCAACTCGGGGAAAAATAAAAAGATGACCGAATCACCATACGCTTATCTAAACCACCTATACAGTCAGCTTAAATATAGAAGGAAGAAGACACATGATTTCAGTATTAGTAAAGAGTACCTACACTACCTATGGAGAAAGCATGAAGGTGTATGCAGATACTCAGGCAGAAAGATGACTCATATAAAGGATGGCACTGGATATCATTTAGGTAATGTCTCAATAGATCGCATTGATAATACCAAAGGATATGTAAAGGGAAACATCGCTCTAGTATGTCTGGCTATCAATATGATGAAGTACACTCTGGAGTTAAAAGAACTCATTGAATGGTGTAAACTAATAGCAACCAATAACAAGGATTAACTATGGCAATTAAAGATAAAACAATGAAGCAAAGAAAAGAGGAATTTGTACAGCATTTCCTAGTGACTAAGAACGCAACTGAGTCAGCAAAGCGATGTGGTTATTCAGAGAAGAGTAGTTACAACCAAGGCTACAGATTGATGAACGATGATGAAGTGCAAGAAATGCTTGCAAAAGAGTTAGCGGAGTCAAAGGAACGTAACCTGAAGGACCATGACAGCATCATAGAGCGTCTCAAACAGGAAGCCCTTGGTGATGTAGTAGGTCATACAGCAGGAAGCCGTGTGAAGGCTCTAGAGCTTTTAATGAAGTACTATCAGATGATAGACAGCTCACAGAAACTAGAGGTATCAATGAAGGACTCTTGGTTTGAAACTCTTGATCTAGACTTGAAAGAGGATCACCTTCAATAGGCGATTCTTTTTTTGGGAAAATTATTTTGATTTTTTTTAGCAAAATCTCCTCAAAAAGTAATCCGTTCCGATACTGTATGGATGTACAGGCGAATCCTCTGTATCCCGCATGGGCAGGGGGTGCTGGACATGGTACCTCACATACATATACACCCATATCCCCCTATGGACCTTTGGGGGGTATGTAATTTTACAAATGGAAATCGAAAAATCTAAAATTAAAAAAATTATAAATACCTTTAAAACGAATCTCAGTCAGTACGCTAAACATTGTCTGAAGATTATTAACAAACAAGGTAAATCGATTCCATTGGAATTCAATGCTGCCCAGAACCTATTAGACAACCAAATCAACGAGCAGTATAAAAAACATGGGCGTGTGCGGATGTTAATACTCAAATCACGACAAACGGGGATATCAACTTACTGTCAGGCACGGGGTTTCTGGAAAACAGTAACAGCACAGAATCAAAACGCTGTAGTGGTATCGCACCTGAATGAATCCACTAAAGCTATCTTTAGTATGGTTAAGAACTTCTACGACAACTTACCCCACCCACTTGTTACACCAGAACTAAAAGAATCGACCAGCAATTCGATGGCATTTACGCATGGTTCACGTTGGCGTATCGCTACGGCAAGAACCGGTGAGGTTGGTCGAGGTTGGACCACAAACTATTTACATGGTTCTGAGGTTGCCTTCTATCCCAATTCAGATATTATCCCGGGTCTGTTACAGACTGTGCCGGAGGCAGAATCAGAAATATTGTTGGAATCGACTGCGAATGGTGCGGGTGGTTGGTTCTACGATGCCTGTATGCGAGCACTACGGGGGGAAGGTGAGTGGGATATATGCTTTATACCTTGGTTCATGATGCCCGATTACCGCAGGAAGGTAGATCCATACTTTGAGATTGAACGTGAAGAAGAAGATATCAAAGCCATGTTCAACCTAGACGATGAGCAAATTATGTTTAGGCGATTAAAGATTCAAGAACTTGGGGGCGAAGATTTGTTTAGACAAGAATATCCGTCAACCCCGCAAGAGGCGTTCCTCACAACTGGGCGTTTATTTGTTGAGCCGAAGTACATCGATCAAGCAGCTGTAGAATGTTTTACTCCGATTGCCCGCTACGATGTGCGTGAAAGTGAATTCGTACCACATGAAAAAGGGCTTCTAAAAATTTTCGAGAGTCCAAAGGACTCTCTCCGTTATTGCATGGGAGTCGATGTTGCAGAAGGTTTAGAGCATGGAGATTATTCATGCATACAAGTTCTGGATCATATGGGGAACCAAGTTGCCACTTGGTCTGGGCACGTTGACCCGTTTGACCTCGCCTACATCGTTGCCAAGATCGGACACTACTACAACAAAGCTTGGTCATTGATTGAAAGGAACAATCACGGTCTGACCACCATCCGAAAAATACAAGAGATAGGGTATCCTAATTTGTACGTTGAACAAACGGTGGACGATGCTTACGTAGACAAGCTGACCCGCCGTGCAGGTTTTTTAACAACAAGCAAGACAAAGCCTTTAATTATTGATAACTTAGTACACTTACTACGCCAAGGAGAAAGTGGTATAGTAGACATGGAGCTAATCGATGAGTTGCGAACATACATCGTTGATGCTCGGGGAATCACAAATGCCCAACAAGGGTGTTTTGATGATAGAATAATGGCATACGCTATAGCACTGTTTGGGTTGAATAGTATGCCTAGAAAACATAGACAGAACTTTAGTAGAGTTAAAAAACAATATTTTTAAATGGATATAGAAAAAGATTTAGGACCTGAAGGGATTTCCGCAGCAGTAGATACCAACGAAGAAGAACAGAGCCAGCTTAATTCTTTAGGCGGCGTATTGTCTAATAAGTATTTTGAGTACAAAGATGCTCGAGACGATATTGAAGACGATTGGATTGAAGACCTAAGAGCATTCATGGGTCAGTACGATCCAGACGTTCTGGGCAAGATTCAAGAGAAAGGCGATAGATCGCAAGTCTATGTTGGTTTAACGAGAACAAAAGTATTGGCTGCTTTCTCCAGAATTACAGATTTATTATTCCAGCCCGGTCAAAAATTCTTCACAATTGAACCAACACCAATAGCTAAACAACCCATCGTTGAACAGGAACTTACAGAGAAAGCTGCACTAGAAATTATGCAAGCAGCTCAGGTTATCGATCCCGGTTTAGTAGACGATTTAATTAAAGCTCGATTCGTTGAGCTCAAAGAAGAACTCAAAGAAGAAACCGATAGAAGAGTTGATAACATGGAAGAGGCTATCCTCGACCAAGCATTGGAACAAAACCTTGAAGGTAAAATGAAAGATGCCATCATGGAACAAGTTATCTTTGGTACCGGTGCTATGAAAGCAGGTACACTTAGAATTGAAAAAGATCACAAATGGATTAAAGGCGATGAAGGTTTTAATTTAATTTACGAAGAAAGCCCAATGCCCGAAATGGAGGCTGTATCTATCTTTGATTTGTACCCCGATCCACACGCTACCTCAGTTGATGATATGCGTGACATCTTTAGAAGACACATTATCTCAAGACAAGAGTTTGTTGATCTCAAAGACTTTCCGGGATTCAATGCGGATGAAATAGATTATTGCGTTGAAATGTATCCCGATGGCAACCACGATGAAGCACAACATGAAAAAGATCGTAGAGAGATTGCCAACGTTAAAGATCGCTCTACCCAAACAAATAAATTTGAAGTTCTAGAATATTGGGGTTCACTCAATGGTTACGATCTAGAAGAAGCTGGCGTTGAGTTTGACGAAGACGATGACCTAACACAAGAATATCAAGCCAACATTTGGATAGTGGAAGATAAAGTTATTAAAGCACAACTTAACCCACTTCCCGGCGGAGTGATCCCTTACTTTATTTTCCCATACGAGAAAAACCCTCACGCCTTCTGGGGCACAGGGGTGCCACGTATGATGCGTGATTCTCAGCAAACAATGAATGCTGCTACTAGAATATATCTAGACAACGTGGCTTTATCATCTGGTCCTATGGTTGAAGTTAATACCGATATCATGGCATCTGGTGAAGACCCAACAGAATTATATCCATGGCGAGTATTCTTAAGAGAAGGCGGTGATGGCAATCAACCTATGGTTAGATTCTATCAACCACAATCAAACTCACCTGCATTGGTTTCAGTGATTGAATTGTTTAGAAGATTCGCAGACGAAACCACAGCATTGCCATCTTATACACACGGACAAACACAAAGCTCATTAAACAGAACGGCTACTGGTATCTCTATCCTTATGAGTAATGCCAACATCGTTCTTAAATCAGTCATCAAGAATATTGATGATTACCTAACAAAACCAATGATACGTAGTCTTTATGACTGGAATATGACTTGGAACGATGACGAGATGGTCAAGTCAGATATGCGTGTTGTTGCAAAAGGTTCCACAGCCCTGATTCAGAAAGAAGTACAATCACAAAGATTGTTACAATTCTTATCACTGATTAATAATCCGATGGATGCACAAATGGTTGATAGAGAAAAACTATTAACTGATATTGCTAAATCTCTTGATATTGATCCGGATGAGGTAATTAAATCACAAGAGGAGTTAATGAATGAGCAAGCATTACAACAAGCTATCCTTGCCAGCCAGCAGGGCGGTCAAGCAGGTCAAGTCCAAAATGCCGAAGGAGTGGTCGGTCCTGATGGAAGAAATGGAGTCGCTCCGCCAAATGGAGAGGGACCAGTTGGAAATAACGGAGGACTTCCGGTTTAGTCAAGGTCGTTGCGACATCTTAAAGTTTATAGTATCTTTAGACGAGATTGCTGATAAAGTAATCAACTCGTTAGGATCCCGTAGGGACACACCTAACATTTATAAGTAATTTTAATCGATACCCCAAGGAGGACCGATAAAATGGAAAGAGAAAAAACTAAAGGCGAGTTAATCGCTGAAAAGCTTGAAAAAGAAGCTGATGAGATGATGAAGCAAATTCAAGACTCTCAGACGGAATCTGAACCTGAAGCCAAAGGGCTAGCTACCGAAGAGGCTGAAGAAACAGACACCCCAGAAGAAGTTGTCGAAGATGTGGAAGCTTCACCCGATGAATCTCAGGAAACTGAAGAATCATCTGATCAGAATATAGAAGAGGTTCAGGAAGAAGAAACTAAATCCGATAAGGGTTTATTATCTGCTGACCAATGGGAAGAACGGTACAAGAATGCTCAGGCACGAATGACCAAAGCTACCCAGAGAGAAAAAGAACTCGAAGCCAAAATAGCTGAGATGAATAATAAAATCACGGCTATGGAAAGCATGAAGTCTGAAACTCGTATTGAGCAACAGAAAGAAGAGGTTAACGTTGATCTCGGTGAGATAATGAAAGATTATCCAGAGATTGTTAAACCACTTCAAAAATACGTAGATGCTCGCATCTCCGCTGTTGACAATAAAGTGAATCAGGCTACAGAAGAAGTTCTGAAAGCTCAGAAAGAAGAAGCAGATAGGAAGCACTATGCAGCTATTGCTGATGTGCATCCCGATTGGAAGTCTGTATCAGGTAGTGATGATTTCGCTATATGGTTAGAAAGACAATCAAGAATGTGGCGTAACGCTGCTTCTGAAGGTGATGCTCAAGACGTTGTAGCACTCTTATCAAAGTATAAAAATGATTTAGGTCTGGTTTCCAAAAAAGTTTCCAAAGAGGAATTAGTAGAAAAGGCTAAACAAAATGTTGAACCTTCACTCTCTAAAGCCCGGAAGCAAAATGTAGGTAGTAGCAAAAGAATTTGGACTGCCCAAGAAATCGGCAGACTTTCTGATAAAGAATATCGAAAGCTTGAGAAAGAAATTGATCAGGCATATGCTGAAGGCAGGGTAAAGCCCAAGTAAATTTGCTATTTTAGATTAACTTTTTTTTATATTTACGAGGTAATTAAAAATGGCATATTCATCTAGTAGCGGAAGTTTTTCTTTCGCAGCAGGCGAACAGCATTTCATACCTGAAGTATTCTCTAAGAAGTTACAAGCTAAGTTTTACGCTCAGACCGTTTTATCTGAGGTAACAACTAACGAGTACGAAGGAGAGATTTCAGGGTTAGGTAATAAAGTTAACATTAGAGCAGTTCCTGCTGTTACAGTAGCGGACTACACAGGATCCTTATCCTATGCTGATGTTACTTCATCTACCATTGAGTTAAACATCGACAAAGCAAAAAGCTATGCTTTTAAAGTTGATGACATTTTAAGAGAGCAAGCCGATATCGACTTCATGAACGAAGCATCAAAAGATGCAGCTCAAAACATGAAGATTGAGATCGAGCAAGATGTTTTTGCAAATGTAGCAGCTGGATCATCTTTAACAGATGTGAACGCAACTCCATCAAACATTACAACATCTAACGTTCTTGGTTTCATTCTTGAAGCTGGTCAAAACCTTGATGAAAATAACATTCCTGAAGAGGATAGATTTATGATCATCAACCCAGCAGTAGCTTCAGTGTTGAAACAGTCAGAACTAAGACAAGCATACTTAACAGGTGATGCAGTATCACCATTAAGAAATGGCTTTATTGGTATGGTTGATAGATTCAGAATGTATGTTTCTAACAACCTAAGTACATCATCAGGTGTTTCATCTGGTCTGTACGGACATCCAAAAGCTATTGCTTATGCTTCTCAGTTTACTAACACAGAATCAGTAAGACTTGAGTCTTCATTTGGTGACGGTGTTAGAGGACTAGCTGTTTACGGATACAAAGTTGTCCTACCAACAGCACTCGGTGAATTTAAGCTACAAACAGCTTAATATTAACTATGGGGAGCTTCGGCTCCCCCTTTTTATTTAAGATGCCAAGAGGATCTAAAAAAGAAAAACTTGAGAGATCATTAAAGACTCAAGGTCAAAAAAAAGGATTAAAAGGTGCTAGATTGAATGCCTATATTTATGGTACCTTAACAAAAGTAATGGGACCCAAAGGTGCTAAGAAAGCATCTCGTTCCGGGAAGATAAAAGCAAGGAAGAGAAAATGAAGAAAGACGAACTAATAAAATTAGCAAAAGAAAAATTTAACGTTTCATTAAACCCCAAAGACAAACTAAAAGACTTAGAAGCAAAGGTTGCTTCTTTAGAAGAGTCTAACGTTGTCGTTGAGGAAGAGCCAGTACAAGAGTCTGGTAAAAGAGTTCCTATCGCTTCAAAGGGTGAGCACGGTAAAGTAGTTCCATGGAACCCAAAGCATAGAGAAGAATTCTGGACTTTTATTTACGATAAAAGATCTTTATCCGATGAGGAGAAAAAACAACTAGGCTTATAATATGGCAACAGTAAAAGTAATAGATTTAATTGATAGAGCAGAAGAGATTCTGCAGGATACGACCAATGTCAGATGGTCTCAACAAACTCTCTTAGATTATCTTAATGATGCTCAAAGAGAGATAGTGTTATTTAGACCCGATGCAAATCCTGTCAATGCATCTTTTACTTTGACAGCCGATAGTGCTAAACAGTCTTTACCAAGTGCAGCACTAAGATTATTATCAATCTACAGAAACTCTAATCCAACTTCTAAGCCTATAACAAATATAGAAAGAAGAGTTTTAGATGATCAGATAGAAGACTGGCACGGTACAACCGCAACAAACGTAGAGCATTATGTGTACGATCCATTAGATCCAAAAATATTTTATGTTTATCCACACACAACAGCTTCCGATGCAACTATAGAAATTGTTTATAGTTCTTCACCAACAGATATCACAATTAGTAACTTTAGTTCTGATACTACAGTAATATCCTTAGATGATATTTATGCTAATGCTATCTTAGACTATATGCTTTACAGGGCTTATCAAAAAGACACAGAGTATGCTGGAGACTTGCAACGATCAGGAGTTTATATGCAGTCTTTCCAAAACTCACTGGGAATTAAAAATCAAGTTGATGCCGGATCTTCCCCAAGACCATCAACACCAGCTCAATAATGAATAATGGCAGTAACAAAGAAAATAGAAACTTTAGTACCGAAGGTCAAAAGAGAAGTTCCTAGCTGTCCATCTTTCTTAATAATTGAAGAATTAAGAAATACGCTTATAGATTTTTGCGTCAACACAGACATATATTTAAAAGATCTAACCCTTTTACAAATAGTTAAGAACGTTAATGAATACGAAGCGGGTGATTTAGATATCCCGGCTGGAACTGAGCTTAATCATATTTTAGATATTTATAAAGAATTTTCTGAAAGCACAGGAACCCAAATATCTCAAAAAAGATATACAAGACTAGAAGCCAAAGCCCAGATCGGTGGAGTTTCAATATTTGATTTTTATGGCAAGGGTGCTGTCAGGTATTACACTCAACGAGATCAAGAAGCTATTTTATTTGCCCCGACTCCAACAGTGAATGAAAAAGTTTATGTGCTTTATTCGCTTAAACCAAAACAAACAGCAACAACAATACCCAACATAATTGCTAATGAATATATGGAGACCATTGTACATGGTGCTTTATACAGACTACAAATGATGAAAGATAGCCCTTGGACAGACTTACAAGCAGCAGATCTTAATAAAATTATGTATGATAAAGGTGAAGCAAGAGCAGTACGTAAAACAAAATATGGAAATGTAGGTGCTCCACTAACTGTTAAATATCAGGAGTTTGTATAATGGCATATTCAGAAACAATTAAATTAGTTAAAGGAGATACGCTCCCAGAACTAACTATTACATTAAAAGACAGCAATACTGCTGCAGCTGGACAAACATTAGATGCAGAAGACCCAGAAACATTTGCACCTGTTGATATTACTGGTGGTACAGTAAGAGTAAGAATCAGACAGGTTGGGGAAACAACAATATTAAAAACAGTAGTAGCAACAATAACAGATGCATCAAATGGTCAAGTAACCATGCTTTTCCCTTCTGACACTTTTGCAGAAGCAGGAATATATGAAGCAGAGGTTGAGTTCACTAAATCGGATGGCAACATCCAAACAGTTAATGATTTAATTAAGTTAAGCGTGAGAGATGATTTTGACTAATGGCTATAAGATTAAAGGTAGAATACTCTGCTCTAGACATTACAATATCGAAGCAAGAGTTTGCTTCTCTATCGCAATCAACTGAACCCTCAGCCCTTTTACAATACGTAAACCTTAAAACAGATTTAGATTATCTAGATCTAAACATGAGTCTGTTCTTAGATTCTGATACTAAGAACCTATATTTCTCATCGCAATATGGTTCAGATCAAGTACAAGTAGTATCTCTGTCTGAAGAAGCTGTTAAAAGCTTTGATCCAAGCAAAACAGATAGCCTGTCTATAGGCGACGATGATCTGGTCTTTGCTATTGGCTTAGGTAAAGATGAAGAAATATTTATAACTGAAGAGTTAGCCAAAGCAGTTTTCTATAATAGATCTTTATCTGATACTTATTCAGTTAGTGATGCTATAGACACTCTGGACACCTCTCTCGGGAAAACAGACACCGCCACAATTACAGAAGATCTAGTTAAAGCAGTAGACATTCCAGAATCAGATGCAATATCTCTATCAGAATCTGATGTTAAAAGTTTTAATAAGGCTAGAGGCGATAGTATTAGCTTTACCGATGTTGAGGTTAAAGGCTTTGAAACCAGTAAGAGCGATGCAGTAAGCATTGCTGAAGCAGATGCTAAATTATTCTCTGCCCCGAAAGCAGACAGCCTATCTATATCAGAAGACGATACCAAGCTATTTAGCTTACCAAAATCAGATAGCGTAACTATTTCTGAATCGTTCTCTAGGGTTGTGCAATTTGATCGAGACTTTTCTGATGGGTTTACTCTTGATGATAGAAGCAGTGTTACCGATGAACTGCAGACAGATATAGGTCTAGTAAAAGGTAATCTAGTTAATATGACAGAAGATCTGTTGTATGCCTTTAGTAAAGCTTTGGCTGACTCATACTCTTTATCTGAATCGGCAGCCTTATCATACGGTGCTAATAAAACAGAAACAGTCAGCTTATCTGATTCTCCAGTCATATTAGCTTCTGTTGTCAAAGACGATTCGGTAAATATGTCTGAATCGCATCTTTATGCTTTTTCTACAGCAAAATCAGATAGTGTTAGTGTGTCAGATAGCCCTGTACTTAACCCATCGTTACCCAAAGATGATGCGTTAAGTTTATCGGATTCTAGTGTGTTTTCTTTTGGCGGAGTAAAGTCTGATAATGTTTTACTATCTGAGCAAGAAGTGATATCTTTTTCAAAGGCTTTATCGGATATTGCTACCATTTCGGAAAGTATAAATATTCTATTTGTACCCGGTAGTGGCAGTGTTCTCAATACAGCCGCTTTAAACACTAGTGTATTAAATTAGGAGACTACATGATAAACGATAACTTAAAACTTAAAGGTCGATTAAAGGTCGCTATTAACGGTGAAACTGTTAAAGAAATTGATAACGTTGTTGTTTCTGATGGTAAAGGCTATGTTGCTTCTAGAATGAAAGATGCAACAGCAACGGCTATGTCACACATGGCTATTGGTACTGGATCAACAGCAGCATCATCGTCTGATTCTGCATTAGAAACTGAAGCAGGTAGAGTTTCTTTAACTTCTACTACAGTTTCTGCTAACGAAGTTGAATATGTTGCAACTTTTGGTGCTGGTACTGGTACTGGAGCAATTACTGAAGCAGGTATTTTAAATGCTTCTTCTTCAGGAACATTACTTTGTAGAACAGTTTTTTCAGTTGTTAATAAAGGATCATCTGACTCAATGACAATTACTTGGACAGTTACAGTCAGCTAATAAATTAGGAGGCTATAACTGTGGGAATTGTTTTTAAGAACAATGCCAAGACAACTCTTGCATCAGGTATTACCGACACAGCAACATCCGCAACCGTTGCTGATGGTAGCGTATTTCCAACTTTAGGTGCAGGCGAGTACTTTTTTTGTACATTTGATACTGGTACGCAAAATGAAATAGTAAAGGTTACTGCTAGATCCGGTAACACCCTTACTATTGTCCGTGCTCAAGACAATACCACAGCTAAAGCTTTTTCATCTGGTAATGCCGCTGAACTCAGAGTTACAGCTGGTGTTCTAGAAAACATCCAAGAAAACATAGCAGCTAAGTCTGCTAATCAAACTATTTACTCAACCACTACCGCAAGTAGTGCAACTTCATACGACATTGGCATAGACCCCGGAGTCGAGGCAAATGCTAGTGTCTTTTTAGACGGGGTTTACCAACATCACGATACGTTTTCATTTAGTGGTTCAACTTTAACTTTTGACGCAGCTCCAGTAGACGGTACAGCTTTAGAAGTAATTGTTGATAATTTAATTAATTTACAGTCTTCTAATTTAAGTGTAGATACCTTTACCGCAGCTGATGTTGGTGGTAGCCCTCAAACAGACTTTACTTTATCCGATGTCCCCGGAGCAGAGACCAACTTAATTGTCTTTGTTGATGGTGTCTTTCAAAACCAAGACTCCTATACTTTTTCGAACAATACATTAACCATGACAGACGGCGTTATTGCTGATCGAGTAGTAACCGTTTACATAATCAACCCCGTCAACATTGGTACACCCAGTGATGGCACTATTACCAGTGCTAAATTATCCGGCGATATTACATTCCCGGGGGACATTACAGTTACAGGCGATGTTGCTTTTGACTCGCCAACCTTTGTCGTTGATAACGCCAATTCAAGAGTAGGTATAGGTACAGCGGCTCCATCAACCCTATTGGATATTGTTGGTGACGTAAAAATGTCAGCCGACCTAACAGTAGATACAGACAGCCTGCACGTAGACTCTGCTAATAACAGAGTTGGTATAGGTACAAGTAGTCCAGATAGAGCACTTAAAATTCATCAAGATAATGCTTACGTTTGGATTGCTGATGCTGCTGGGGGAAATGTTGGATTTATCGGTGGAAGTGGTGCAAACGATGGCTTGATGCGTTTATATGAAGGTACAGGTCATACAGCTAAAGTAGAAATACACAGCAACTCTGACAGTTATTTCAATGGTGGCTACGTAGGTATCGCTACAACAAATCCTCTTGTGGAACTAGATGTCAATGGTAATATTGATTTATCAGCATCTTCAACAGAAACAAGAAGAATAGAAATTGGTACAGGTAGGTCTGGTAATGGTTATGCTTTTCTTGATTTAATCGGTGATGCCACTTATTCAGATTATGGCACTAGGTTAATCAGACAAAATACTGGTGCGAATGCTAACACTAATTTTATCCATCGTGGTACAGGTAATTTCATTATGGAAACAGACGAAGCTGCACCTATTATATTTGGAACAGACAGTATAGAACGCATGAAGATTGATTCTTCAGGCAAGGTAGGGATTGGGACAACTGACTCTTATGACCCTGCTTGTAAATTTGTTGTTAAAGGTACCGGCAACAGTAGATTTGATGTTTCAGCAACAAATACTAACAATACATTAATCGGTTCTAATCTTGTCTTAAGCGATGATGGCACAACTTATACCACTCCTCAAAACGGCAGAAGTGGTGGCGGTATTCAATTTAATTTAGTTAATTCAGTAAACAATCATGGAGATATACTTTTCTTATCGGCTCCAGACACCAATTCAGAAAGTTCTACTCCTGTAGAACGCATGAGGATTGATAGCTCAGGCAACGTAGGTATTGGTTTAACCCCAGCATCAACTAACAAACTAGAAGTATTTGGCAACATTAAAGCTAATGCATCAAATGATAAAGGGTTTTTACTAGGCGGTAATTGTGCAATCTTAAGACAAGATAGTACAGAAATGGGTTTTGAAACCAACGGCTCAGAAGCTATGAGGATTGATTCCTCAGGCAACGTAGGTATTGGAAATGCCGATCCAACAGCTAAATTAGAAGTTGGAGATGGTAGTTCTACTTATGTAAAACTTAGAAATGCTTCAACTGGAGATATATCAAGTGGTTATAATATTCAATCTGGTAGCACTACTACCACTTCTCTTTATGGCAATGCTAGTGAGGGATGGACAACACTATTATCAGGCGGTTCTTTACATTTTAGAGTAAATAATGCAGTTTCAGGATATAATGCACTGAACATTACTACCTCAAGTAATGTGTTAATTAACACATCATCATCATTTAGTAGCGGTAAATTAGACGTTTTGGGTGGCACCAATAACGCTGTTGAAGCTATGGGTGTTAAAAACAATGCTAGTGGTTCATACAATGTGATGATGAAGTTCTACACCAGTTCTGGTGCTGTTGGCAGAATAGACTGGGACAACACAGGTTCAGCTATGGGCTTCACTAATTTATCAGATGCAAGGTTAAAAGAAGTCACAGGTGAGGCTAGAGGCTTGGATTTAATTACAAAACTTAATCCAGTTAAATATTATTTTAAAGACAACGATTGGGAATCAGAAGGTTTGGTTGCACAAGAAGTTGAACAAGCATATCAGGATTTAGGCGATACCCCTGTTGGTGTTAGACCACCAGAAGATGAAGACGATTATTACCATTTAAGTACAGGTCATTTTGTGGTTAATTTAATTAAAGCAGTTAAGGAGCAACAAGAACAAATCGAACAATTAAAAGGTAGAATAGAGGAATTAGAAAATGGCTAATACAAAGATCACAACCAATGTTATAGCAGACGGAGCAATTACCTCCGCTAAACTTGATAGCAGCAGTTTATCTATTCCATCTACCGCTACAGCAACCACGCAGAGTGCTGGTGATAACTCTACCAAGGTAGCAACAACAGCTTACGTTGAAACAGCGGTCTCTAATTTAATTTCCGCCGCACCCGCAGCCTTAGATACTTTAGACGAACTAGCCGCAGCCTTAGGTGACGATGCTAACTTCTCAACTACAATAACCAATTCACTGGCTCTAAAAGCTCCATTGGCAAGCCCAGATTTTACAGGTGACGTTACTTTTGATACTTCTACATTGGTTGTTGATTCAACTAATAACAGAGTTGGTGTCGGTACAACAAGTCCAGACTTCAATCTCCATGTTGCTCATAGTGGTACTAACAATGGTTTAATATTAGAACACACCTCACAAGCAAGTGGCTATTCATATCTTTTAAACGCAAGACAAAATGAAGGTTTAATTTTCCAAAGATGGGCTAATGGCTCATTCAGTGCTAATGTAATGACCATTAGTTATACAGGCAGGGTGGGGATTGGTAATAATAACCCATCAGACATACTTGATGTTACAGGCAACATAGTAGTCTCAGGTACAGTGGATGGCAGAGATGTCGCAGCAGATGGTTCTAAGTTAGATGGTATTGAGTCTGGTGCTACTGCCGATCAAACAGCTTCAGAAATATTAACAGCTATTAAAACAGTTGATGGCTCTGGTTCTGGCTTAGATGCTGACCTATTAGATGGTATCTCTTCTGCATCTTTCTTAAGATCAGATGCTACAGATACAGCATCAGGAGATTTAACATTTACAGGATTCTGTACATTCGATAATGATGCCAGCCCAGCAGTTAAAATTATTTCTGATGATTTTGCAGAAGGTTTAGAAATACATAGAAACCATGCAACCAATGCACCAGCTATAAAATTTACAAACACCAGTGGACAAAAGGGTATTTTATTTGCTAATAGTTCAGGAGTATTGCAGTGGAGAGACTTAGACACTTCAAATTCATATAGCATCTGGCACGTTGGTAACGATGGTGCAGGTAGTGGCTTAGATGCTGACCTATTAGATGGTGTACAAGGTTCAAGCTATTTAAGATCAGATGCTTCAGATACCTTCACAACACTATCTGGTACACAGCTTAATTTAGGTTCACAAGTACAATTAAGAGAATCCACCGACAGACCAGATTTACTACAGATTACATCAAGCACATCTACATGGGCTGGATTACAGGTAAGAAATTCATCCAATGAAGGTAGATGGTCATTCATGACCGATGGTAGTATGGCAGGTATCTACGATGATGAAAATGGTAAATGGCACATCCAAATGGATGAGAATGGTGAGACTAGACTCTATTATGCTGGTGGGGAAAGAATCACAGCAACAAGTGTTGGTGCAGATGTTCTTGGTCAGTTGTATGTTGTAAGTACAACAGATGCCAAGTTTATCTTACAGGGAAGTAATGATCCATACATGGTCTTTAAAGAAGGAACAACCGATAGAGCACACATAGGTTGGGATTCAACAAATGATGCACTTTTCTTTACTAATATTCAGGACAATACAGCTGGTAGTGGTAATTTTATTTTCAAAAGTGGTGATACAGATGACCCAGTTTCAATAAGATTGGCTGCCAGTGACAATGATGTTTATGGTTATGTTTATGCTGACCATAGTAATCAAATAGGTTTTTTAGACCAAGATGGTCACTGGGCTTACAAACATGAAAATAGTGTAGACCATGAATGGCGAGTAAATAATACAGTAGAAATGACATTGAGTTCATCTCAACTAGCATTATCAAATAATAACATCACAGGTGTTACAGACCTATATATAGCCGACCAAATAATCCACACAGGCGATACCGATACTTATATGCAATTTGATGCAGATAACTCATGGAGAGTAGTGACTGGTGGTGGTCAAAGGTTAAGGGTTAATAATACTGACATCTTACTTGGTCGCAACTTAAATGCTAACAATTTACAGCTTTTAAATGTGGAAGACATTGGGTTAAATGACAGAATTTTCCATGATGGTGATTCCAATACCTATATTCAATTCCATGCTGCTGACCAGTGGCGAGTTGTGACTGGTAATGTAGAAAGACTTGAAGTAAACAATAGCCTTACAACCATTGCAACCCCACTTACTGTTCAGGGAGAAAACAATATATTTAGTAATGGTAATGCTGGAATTTATTTTACAAATGGTGGCACTTCTCCAACTTTTGCAAGTCATGGTGGGATAGCAAGATCGGCTGGAACAAATTTTCATGTTTCTGGCTCTACAGTAGGAGATTTATGTATTTCTGCTGAATCTGGCAAACATATTATGTTTGGTGATGCTAACACTCAAAATGCAAGATTAGAAGATAATGGAAACTTTATAGCAGCAGGATCAGTAACAGGTAGTTCAGATGAAAGGTTAAAAGATAATGTTCAAACAATACAAAATGCACTTGAAAAAACAATGGGTTTAAGGGGTGTAACCTTTACAAGAAATGATATTGTAGATAGCCCTGAAAAAATTGGAGTAATAGCTCAAGAAGTTGAACAGATATTACCACAAGTTGTTGTTACTGCTGAAGATGAAGATGGATATAAATCTGTTGCCTATGGAGAAATGGTAGCACTGCTTATAGAAGCAACCAAAGAACAACAAGCTTTAATTGAAACGCTTCAAACTAGAATTGAAACATTAGAAGGAAACTATGGCTAAAACAAAAGTAACAGGCGAATATTTAAAAGACTCAGTAGTACGTTTTACTGCTAAAGCTGGTGAGAACATCACCAAAGGTAACGCCGTTTATATATCAGGTATCTCTGGCGAGTTGCCTGTTGTTTCTTTAGCAGACGCAGATGACACTGCTAAGATGCCAGCCTTTGGTTTAGCCGAGGCTACTGTATCTACTAATGCTGAAGTAGAAGTAACCAGTTTTGGTACCCTAGCTAATTTAGATACTTCTTCTTATACACTAGGCGATATTTTATACGTTGACACCACAGCTGGTGCTTTAACAAACGATCCGGCAGGCTTGGAAGCCACCAAACTACAGAACATAGGTATTGTCCAAAGAGTTCATGCGTCCAATGGATCAATCAAGGTGGGCGGTGCCGGGAGAACAAATGCCGTACCAAACTTAGATGATGGCGATATATTTATAGGTGACTCAAACAACAAAGCCGTATCTTCAGCTTTATCAACAGAAATAGAAAGCTACCTAGATGGTGGCACATCGACCCCAACCTTTGCCTCTGCTACAGTATCAGGTGATCTAACAGTAGATACAGATACTTTATTTGTAGATGCTTCTGCTGATTCAGTGGGGATTAATACCACAAGCCCTTCATTCCAAAATGGTAATGCAGGTTTGCATATTGTAGATGCGACTTCTCCTGCTATTAGATTACAAGATTCAAACGCAGTTAATTCAGATTTTGAAATTTATTCACCAGATGGAGTTAATAACTTAAGAATTGCTAAAGGTGGTACAGACTTTATGTCTCTTGACAGTTCTGGAGTTGGTATTGGAACAACTGGTCCTGCATCAATACTTCATGCAATAGATGATTCAACAGCAGATAGTAAAGTATTAAGACTAGGTAATGGCTACACAACAGATGCTGCTAATGATGCAGCAGGTATTATGTTTGGTCTTTATCGTAGTTATTCTCCTGCTGTAAGTGACTCAGGATTTATAAAATCTGTAAAAGAACAAGCATGGGACGCTACAGACGATAGAGATGCTGCCCTAACTTTTGGTACTAGAGATGGTGCTTCAGAACCAACAGAACGCATGAGAATAGACTCATTAGGTAGGGTAGGTATTGGTACAGATAGTCCAACAGCCAAATTACATATTGGTGGCGATGATGCATATACAGCATTAACAATTAGAGATAATACTGCTTCAGCCGATATGTTTTCTATCACTTGTGCAGAATATGTGGGTTCTGCTCCATTTAATGTTAATAAATTTACAGCAGCTAATAGTTCTGAAATTGGTTTTGAAACTGGTGGCTCAGAACGCATGAGGATTGATGGTACTCATGGTGACTTAACACTTATAACCAGTCACTCTGGTGGAACTTACCCATTTAGAGTCGGTTATGGAAGTTATGCTAGTTTCACTCCAACAGTCGTAATTGATGATTCTAATAGATTAACAGTAGGTGCTTCTTCAGCACTAAGTCTTGGAGTTATTGGTTCTAAATTTAACGGCTCACTACAAAATGGTATCGTTGTTGAAACCACAAGAGATGCTACAGGCTCAACCTTTATAAGATTCAACGATAGCGATAGTGCAGCAATCGGTAGTATTTATCAAAATGGTGCTTCAACTGTTCTTTATGCAACTTCATCAGACTACAGGCTTAAAGAAAATGTTATTTACGATTGGACAGCATTGGATAGATTAAACCAATTAAAACCAGCTAGATTTAATTTTATTGCTGATGCCGATACAACAGTTGATGGTTTCTTAGCACATGAAGTACAAGACATAGTGCCAGAAGCTATTATGGGAATACATAATGAAATAGAAGTTTGGAAAGAAGGTGAAGAATTACCAGAAGGTGTTAATGTTGGTGATAATAAAACAGATGAAGATGGTAATACAATACCAGTTTATCAAGGCATTGACCAATCAAAACTTGTACCATTATTAGTTAAAGCTTTACAGGAAGCAGATGATAAAATTGATGCTTTAACAGCAAGAATAGAAACATTAGAAAATGCATAAGCTATTAAAAGGAGAAGAGTAACATGAAAGTACTAGACGTTCTCAGTGGACCTTTGTCCGAGATTCTTGATAAGTTTGTCGCTGATAAAGATCTTAAACAAAAACTCAGTCATGAGTTAGAAATATCTTTACACAGAGCAAACATTGCTCAACTCGAAGTTAACAAGACAGAAGCTGCACATAAATCTATTTTTGTTAGTGGCTGGAGACCATTTGTCGGCTGGTGCTGTGGAGTTTCCTTAGCTTATCATTTTCTTGTTGCACCATTTTTAGCTTTTATTTTAGGTTTTTATTATCCAGATGTTACTCTTCCTGAGTTCGATTTTAGTCAATTATCGACTATACTAATGGGTATGCTCGGTCTTGGAGGGTTAAGAACCTTTGAAAAGATGAAGGGCGTATCTAGAGAAAAATGAAATGGCTGGTTTTAAACTTACAACTTTTAGTGGACTTAATGAAAAGATCTCTCCAAGACTTCTTCCAGAAGATATGGCACAAAATGCAGAGAATGTATTTCTGGATTCGGGGAGAATAGAAAGCCTTAACACAGACTTAAACGACCCATCAGAATCAAGCAACACCCATCCAGCTTTACACATATCTTCAGCTACAAAAACAATATTTAAAGCTACAGCTAATAACTGGCTTACTTTTACAGAAGACGTTGACGTAATTAAAAGCCCAATAAAAGAAGATTCTTATGGCAGATTCTACTTTACTGGCTCAGGAAGTTTTCCAAAGTATGGAGGATTATCAACGATTATTAGTGGCTCAGGTCCATATCCTGCTAGTTCATTTCGTTTAGGTTTACCAACTCCAGCAGCAATTAGCACAATATCAGTAGATGATTCAACTGCAGACGAAGGTGCATCTGTCTCATCTAGAGCTTACATTTATACAGAAATAACAGCATATGGTGAAGAAGGACCGCCTTCTGAAGTTACATCAAACCAAATAGTTGATGCAGCTGATGGAGCTACTGTTACTTTAACTATCCCCGCAGCCACAAGCGGTAACTATAATATTTCAAAAAGAAGACTATACAGAACAGACGTAAATGGTGTATTTAGATTTGTAACAGACATTAGTGGGACATCATCAGGCAACTATTCAGAAAACGTCATAGACGCTCTGCTCGGGGAAGAAATAGAATCAACAGACAATCTAGCACCGCCAGATGACGTATCAGCAGATCACCCAGATGGACCAATGTTAGGTATAACAGTAATGCCTAATGGTATAACTGCTGGCTTTGCTGGTAACACATTATTATTTAGTGAAGCATTTTTACCACACTCATATCCATTAGCTAATCAACTAACAACCAAAGATGACATTGTTGGTATAGCTTCAATTGCTTCCGGTTTATTAGTTACCACTAAAGGCAAACCATTGTTAGCTTCAGGAACAGATCCTAGTGCTATGGCTATGGTTGAAATAGATGCCAACTTACCAAACGCTAATAAAAGATCTTTAGTAGATATGGGTGAGTATGCAATTTATTCTTCTCCCGATGGTCTGGTGTTAGCTTCCAATTCAGGTATTAATTTAGTTACTGAACAAATATTCACTAGAGATCAATGGCAAGAGTATTACCCAGAGAATGTAGAGGGTTATGAATACGAAGGCAAATACGTTGGTTTTACTTGGGATGGTTCTAACAATTCATCCAAGAAAGGTTTCTTATTTGATCCAAGAGGCGGTAAGAATGCCTTTGTTGATCTAGATTTTTATGCAACAGCAGGTTACAACGACAGAGAAAACGATGAGCTGTATTTAGTTATTGATGGTTTATTGAAAAAATTTACCAGAGGTGCATCAAAAAGATCTTACACATGGAAGTCAAAACAGTTTTATACCAATAGACCTATATCTCCGGGAGTAGCTAAGGTAGATGCCGATTCATACAACAGCTTAACATTTAAACTATATGCCGATGGTTCTTTAAAACATACTGAATCAGTTGCTAACTCAAATCCGTTTAGATTGCCGGGAGGATACAGAGCCAAAGAATTCGAAATCCAACTGGAGGGTACAGATACCATAAACGAAGTTTGTGTTTATGAAAGTCCACAGGAGATTGTCTAGTGGCAAAGAAACTACTAACAACCAATAAAATTAGAAAAGGAACTAAGGGCAGTTTTGCTGTCCCTAGAGACTTTAGTCCTGAAGCCAAAAGATACGCTCAATCAGTTAACGATACATTACAACAGCTAACAGGAGAGAAAGGTAGTTATCTTGATAAGGCTGTAACATTCCAAGACTTAATCAATGCTGGTATAGCAAGAGAGCTATACACATTAACCGGAGGTGGTGGAGTTATTGGACCCGGTACAGGCAGAGATGTTGATGGACCAACTGCCCCTACTGGAGTGGAAGCTGTAGGAGCATTTCAGTTCATAACTATTAGCTGGGATTATCCAAACTACGATGGTCATTCACATACTGAGATATGGGTTAATAATAGTAATGACTTTGCAACAAAAACATTTCTAGCACAAACAACGGCTTCAATTTTTTCTCATGAAGTAGGTAACGGAGCAACAAAATACTATTGGGTCAGACACGTTAACCGCAACGATGAGCTTGGGGCATTCCATAGTGAAACTCCAGTATCAGCAACCACAGCTCCTGATATTGCCCATCTAATGGGTTTGCTTGACGAACAATTACAAGACCTTCCCGGATACGCAACCTTAAACTCAGACCTTTCTGATATTACGCAGTCTATTCAAGATGAAGCAGCTGCAGCATCAAGAGTTATTAAATCTACTTCAGCACCAACAGTGAGAAGTGATGGATCATCTTTACAGCCGGGAGATATTTGGATTGACACTGATGACAACAATCAAATGTATGTTAGAAATGCTTCGAACAATGGTTGGAACAAAGCAAGAGATTCTTCTTTAATTAGTTTATACAACACTTTAAGTTCAACTGTATCAACCAACTCAACCAATATAGCAACGGCTCAAGGTGACATTATTACTTTAACTACAGACACCTCTGCTAATGCTTCAGCCATTACAAACTTACAAAGTTCATTAACTACAACTAACTCAAATGTAAGTGCAAACAGTTCTTCTATTTCTAGTTTAACTACACAGGTGCAAAGCAACGACAATGACATCACATCTATATCTGGCTCTTTAACTAGTTTAACTACTACTGTTAATACTATTAATGGAGACTATGCGACTGGTACAGCATTAAATGCTTTGACTTCAAGGGTTAGTACAGCTGAAGGTAGCATCACTTCGATTAATACTTCGTTAACTTCTTTGCAGTCTCAAATTACAGCAAACGATTTGGATATTACTGGTAATGCTACAGCAATAAGTGGATTAGATACTAGAGTTACTTCGGCTGAAGGCAATATAACTGCTCAAGCAAGTTCAATAACTCAGCTACAAACCGATGTAGGAGACAATGAAGCTTCAATAACAACACTGCAAACTACAACAGCCGATCTTGAAGGATATGCCGATGCTTCATATGTTCTTCAGGTAAACTCTAATGGACACATTGCTGGATTTTTAGTTTCATCTTCAACATCTCCAAGCGGTCAAACTACCAGTGATGTTGTTTTCCAAGCAGATAGATTTAGGGTTGTTGGCACTTCTGGTACTGGTGTTAGTACGCCATTTACTGTAGTTACCACACCTTTTACACAGAATGGTGAAACGGTCCCAGCAGGCACATATATAGAAACAGCTTACATACAAAATGGTGCTATCACTTCAGCTCAGATTGGAACTTTAGGTGTTGATAAACTTTTTGGTAGTTTTGCAGACTTAGCAACAGTTATGACTGGCTTCCTATCAGCAGACAGCATACAGCTCGATGGCGTAACCTTAGATACCGATGGTGCTGGTAATTTAGTTATTGCTAATGGCGGTATTTCAAACATTCACATAAATGACTTATCAGCAGATAAAATTACTGCAGGCACAATAAATTCAGACAGAATTAATACCGATACTCTAGCAGTCAAACATTTTGCCAATGTATCTTCTAATATAGAAAGCCACATAGTTTCTAGTCCGCCAGCTCCAACCTATGTACCTCTTCAAGTTTTTGGTAGTGTTTTTCATCAGCCCTCGTCTAACTTTACTACGATAGTTTCAACAGTGGGCACTTACTTACAAACGTCTATATCGGAAGTAAGGAATGGAGCCAAGTATCAAGCCATATGGTCAGGTGTTTATGGTGACTGTACCAATGGTGTTTTGGAATACAGTGTTGATAACTCAACTTGGGTGCAGGCAGCTGGGGGAATACAAAATGTGACCTTTGCAGCAGGAACATTTAGAACTTATGTTTTTGCTTACAATGGTACAATATCAGGATTAAGCTCAACTTCTGATACAGTTTATTGGCGAGTAAGATGGATAACTAAATTAAGAACTACATATCAATCACTATATGTATTTATAGACAACACACAATAAGATGACAGAGTACACAATATACAACACAACTACAGGAGAGATAGGCACCTGTGGTGCTACCAATGCATCTCTTGATAAGATTAATTTAGAAGAAGGACAATCAATCATTGAAGGTATTTACCAAGCAGAGAAATACAAAATCATTGATGGACAACCAGTTGAACAGTCTATTTCAGTATGGGATTCAGCTAGACATCAAAGAAATAACTTATTAGCTGAATGTGATTGGACCCAATTACCAGACTCACCATTGTCAGATGCTGCTAAACTTGAATGGCAAAATTACAGGCAAGCATTAAGAGATCTTCCAGAGACACATGAAGCGGTAAATTTAATTGATGAAGTTGTATTTCCAACCCCACCAAACCTTTGATACATAATATAAAAAGTGATATCTTACAAGAAAAATGTTAACCCGAGTTGATGTAAGAATTTACTGGGATTCCATAGCAGCGGGATTGCGGGAAATAGAAAACCAAGCAAAACCCGAATGGAGACCAGAAGATATATACACAGCTATAGTAAATGGGATAGCAGAGCTTTATGTAGATGTGGAGCAAGATCCTTGTGAAAGCTTCATAATTCTGCAAGAAAAGCCAAGTATTTTTAAACCAACTAAATCATTATTGATTTGGGTGGCGTATGATAAAAGAGGTAATGCTGCTAGTAAATATATGGATTATATAGAAGACATGGCTAGAGAAAGAAACTGCAACAAGATAGAGTTCTGGACACCTTGGTCAGGATTAGCAAAAGCATTATCTTATAAAGGGTATGAAACCAAACTATTAATAGTGGAGAAAGATTTATAATGTCAGGCGGCGGCGGATCAACAGAAATCAAAGATACAGCATCACAAAAGAAACTGGCTGAAATAGCAGCTAGAAGATTTAATCTATATCAACAGTATTACGTTCCATTAGAAAACCAATTCATTGCTGATGTTTATGGCATGATGGACCCATCAGCTTTCCAAAGCGTAGAGGGTTTAGTTAGTGCTGTAATGCAGCCAGAATTTCAAGCAGCAAGAAGAAATTTAGAACAACAAGCATTTGCTCAAGGCATGGATCCTACGAGTGGACAATATCAAGCCAGAGCATCTGAAATGCAACAAGCACAAGCTCAAGGCATGGGTAGAGGTGTAGCTCAAGGACTATCACAACAAGTAGATAGATACTATCAAGGAATGCAAAACATTGTTGCTATGGGACAAGGACAAGCTGGTCAGGCTATGGCAGGCTTAGGTGACATTGCTGATATAGCACAAAAACAAGCTTCAGCTCAAGCAGCAACTAGCTTTGGCAATTATTTAGGTAGACAACAATTATTAGGCACAGCTGTTGGCACGGGTATTGGGCTTGGCATGACGGGGAAAACTTAATGGCATTTCAACAGCAACAACCTTATCAAACATACGGCATAGGTCAGTACTATCAGCCACAAAATAATTTTTATGATATTCAAGATGGTCAGCAAGATCCAATGGGATATTCAAGTAGCAGTCTATATGTTAATCCTTATAGAACGGGCGATCAGTCTGCTCAAGAAACATTAGCTGATTTATATGAAGCTGAGTTTGAAGATTACCTCAGAAGATTCTTCCCGGTTGAGCAAGATCTTATTTATCAAATGACTGAAGGCTTTGGAGAGCTACAACAAGAAGAAATAGGCAGAGCACAGCAAGCAGTAGCAAGACAGTATGCCAATGTTAGAGGTCAAGAAATGCGAAGACAAGAAGGGTTTGGCTTAGGCTTAAGACCAGAAACACAAAGAGATTATCAAAGATCGCAGACTTCTGCATTAGTAGCAGCTAGAAATTTTGCCCGCATGAGATCTGAAGAAAGAAGAATGCAGGTATTAACAGGCGGTCTTGGTAGTGCAATGCGAGATAGATCATTAGGAGGACAAGGTGGCTAGCGGATTAGGCGGATTATTAAAAACAGGTCGTGTACAAAAAGAACAAGCTATGGGCGGACTGCTTGATGCAGCAAGGATAGAAGCTCAAAAAGAAATGGCAGAAGAACAACTCAAACAACAGAAGCAGATAGCACAATCACAAACAACAGGAACCTTAGCAGGTGCTGGTGCTGCAGCCGGATATATGGCAGCAGAAGGCGGTAAAATGGGTTCAGTTGCAGGACCATGGGGTGCAGTCATTGGTGCAGCAGTTGGTTATCTTGCTGGGAGGTTATTCGGATGAGCTTTTCTCAAGGATTTAGCAACGGCTTAAGCCTTATGTTGAGTGCAGAAAGAATTAATCTTTTAAAAGAAGAAAGAGATCTTGCAAAAGCAAGAGAACAAGAATTGTCTAAACCAGTAGCTGAAGTTGATTCACAGCTAGCAGGACAATTTACTGAAGGCACTACTGTTAGAGAAGCTGGAGATATAATGAGTCTAAGAGCTCAAGAACAACAGATGAGAGCATCCGAAACCGATATAGAATTTAGAGAAGCTCAAACTGAAACAATAAAGACTCAGTTAGAGTATCTCCCTGAAAATTTAAGGCTAGGCAATGCAATATCTAAAGCCAACTTAGCTTCTATTGAGACAACCACTGAAGGACGAGTGCTAGACAATATTTTAAAACAAAGGAACATAGATAATCAAAGGGACTATGACAATGCAAAACTAGGTGCCGATTTATTTACTTCTCTTGTTAAGTATGGGTCTGATAAACAATTTATGGAACTAAAAGGCTCTGCATCTTATGATGCAGTTATTATGGGTCTGGCAAGCATGGCAGGAAAGCTTGATAAAGATGGTCAGGCAGATGTTGTTTCAATACTTTCACCAGAACACGCTAAAGC
>Ga0255751_10000788_pt1 | contig 29770 bp, 59 predicted proteins | sample 071ome_20_FD_179951 | JGI IMG/M metagenome (GOLD analysis project Ga0255751, IMG submission 179951) | Coastal salt marsh microbial communities from the Groves Creek Marsh, Skidaway Island, Georgia - 071412BT metaG (version 2) | ecosystem: Environmental > Aquatic > Marine > Intertidal zone >... | reverse complement strand
GAATCCGTCAGAAGGTTCAGCTGAATCACACGGATTATTGGGTTTTGAATCAATAATATCAAGATTGATAGTCGCAGGAATATCTTGGTTTTGCTGCGTCAGTTGAGCATTCTTTTCGACGCAGCCAATTGCAAATAAAAAAACAGGGCAAAAAAGAGACCACTTCATGAGTAGAGTTTATTCTTTTTTGCCCTGTAGTAAAAGCAGGGATACTTTTTACAAAATTACGGCGCCAAGTACGGGTCCTCGTTGGCTATGCGATATGCCACTGTTTCGCCGACGGGAATGCGTCGAAAGGCGCCCTTCCGGAACCAACGCCGAAACGGCAAGAAGGCAATCCAGTCTAAGACGTAAATGACTGCATAGAAAATCGGGCTGAGCACCGATTGGTGCGTCACGTGAATGGCCTCGTGAAAAATAGTGGCCTGTCGATCATTATGAACGATGATCCACCCCAGAAAGGCGTAAGCATTGATGCGATTAATCATATGCTTTTCGAACCACATCCAGGGTTCGATCCAGATGATTGGTGTCAACCTGGCCAGTGGAAAGTGCTTGTGAAAGTCCTCGGGGGTCAAGGCTTTAACTGTGGTGACACGGACTGGCTTGCCAACGATAAGGGCAAACGGAAATAAAACAAAAGTTAATAGTGCGGTTAACCAAAAAAACATGGTGTTCTCCTTTTCAATGAGCCCTTAAATATCATCTAAAGGCAGAAGGCATCATTTCTACTCCGAGTTTTTTGGCTATTTTAATCGCTGGTCCAATCATGATGCTACCGCCTGGCAGGGCAAAAAAGAAAGCCAAGACCGGAAACCTAAGGAAAACATCCTGGGCCTGCTCAGATAAAAATTTTTTTTCTTCCTGAGAGAGTTTTTCTCCTCGAACTGCTTTAGCAACGATATTTTTACCTTGTTCTGTCTCGCCCCATTCTTGTTTGAGATTTTCTAGCCCCTTAGTAAAAGAATCGCGTGCCTGTCGCCCCTTTTTCTTAAGCCAATCCCAAGCATCTCTCAGAGCGCCTTCTTCCAGCACCATCATGTGCAGTTCGGGATTTTCTCTAAGCACCTCATGAATTTGAGCGCGAGATATGATCAGAGCCTGGCTCATTTTAGATGATCACCGATACCGGCAGGAACTTTACCTGGATTGTCCTTCTTCCACTGCTTAAGCCGCTCTTCTCTGGCTTTTTTAAGTTTATAATCACCCCAGCCCCTCTTGAGCATTTTGAAAAATGACTCCTCGGCTTCCTCCAACTCTTGGGCCTCTTCGATTTCTTCTCGAATTATGCGACGCACAGCGACTCGCAATCGAGATTCAGCCACCAGGTCTTCTTGCCTGGCCAGCATCTCGGGCTCTCGTGTGGTCTCATCGCCGCCATAAGCTTTGGGATGATCAATAAAGTGCGCCAAGTTTCTGTCCTTGAGCTCGATGTCTCCGGACCAGACGTCTTCCACAGCTTCCACTTCCGAGGGATGTTCAGCATCCAACATCTCCATAATCATTTTTTTAAGTTGTCTCTTGGTGATCTTCACTTTATTATCTCCTGGGTGGCCACACGACACCGCCAGTGCTCATTGCTTTTTTAGCCTCGCGATCAGCATGCGACAAGGCTCTGATGTAAGCCTTGAGCGTAATTAAATTTCGCAAATCTTCTGCGTCCAACATGTCCTGCAAAATAGCTCTGAACCTTCTGCAATCGTCGCCGTATTGCTGTTCTTTTGTGACACCGGTGGCAGGATCAATTTCGTTTCTAGTTTTCCACATGTTGCCGGGAATAGCACACTTTTCGTCTTCGATCGACTCTCTGATGATTTTGCGCAGCTGACTTTTGGTAATTCTCATGGCATTGTCTCGGTGTTAAATATCTTAAGATAACTGCAGGCCTCTTTAAAAAATGCGGATAAGTATAATAGGGGGGCGACATGAAAAAGACCAACAATTTTTGGCAGCAGATTCCGGCCTACAAAGACGTGGATGCATCGACCTTTGCCAGTCACAAATGGCAAGAGAAAAACTCTGTGACCAGCGTCAAAAAACTGGTGGCAGCCCTCGGCGACAGCTTGTCGCCGCAATTTTTGCAGGACGTCCAGGAGGGCTTTCAGAGGGCGCCAATGGCCGTTCGAATATCTCCCTATCTAATCAGCTTGATCGACTGGCAGGATCCCGTGACGGACCCCATACGGCGCCAGTTTTTGCCTATGGGCTCTCAGCTACAACCGGACCACCCCATGCTGACCCTGGATTCCCTGCATGAACAGGCCGATGCACCCGTGCCGGGCCTGACACACCGCTACCCCGACAAGGTACTATTTCTGGCGCTGGACACATGTCCGGTCTACTGCCGATTCTGTACCAGGTCATATGCCGTCGGTCTGGACACAGAAGAAGTCGAAAAGATGCAGCTCAAAGCCAACAAAGTGCGCTGGAAGACCACCTTCGACTACATCAGAAATACGCAGTCGGTTCGAGACGTGGTGGTCAGCGGCGGTGACGCTTACAGGCTCAAAGCGGATCAGATCAGGGAGATCGGGCATGCCCTGCTCGATGTGCCGCACGTGGCGCGCTTTCGATTTGCCACTAAGGGTTTGGCAATCCAGCCGCAGAAAATACTGACAGATAGCGATTGGGTCAACGCTGTGGCCGAAGTGACGGATCGCGCGCGGCTGGATAGAAAAGAGGTCTGTATTCATACGCACTTTAATCATCCGCGGGAAATCACTTCCTTCACGCGAGATGCTGCCGGCATTTTGTGGGACAAGGGTATCAAGGTCAGAAATCAGACCGTGTTGCAGCGTGGAGTCAATGACGATCCGGACGTTATGACCACTCTGGTACGTTCTCTAAGCGACATTAACGTTCAGCCTTACTATGTATATGTGCATGACTTGGTAAGAGGCACAGAAGACCTCAGAACGTCCGTGGAGGAAGCCTGTCAGCTTGAACGACACGTGAGAGGCACGACTGCTGGATTCAACACTCCGACTTTTGTGGTCGATGCTCCGGGCGGAGGAGGAAAGCGATGCGTGCACTCATATGACAGCTACGATCGAGAGACAGGCATCAGCGTCTGGAGTGCGCCGGGCGTCAAGCCGGGCAAGAAGTTTCTCTACTTCGATCCGATACGCAGCCTGTCGAAAGAATCACAAGAGCGCTGGAAAGATTCGGCGAGCCGTCAACAAATGCTGAAAGAAGCTCTCAAATAGCCTGCCATAGAAAGTAGATGCCATAAGCTTGTCGGTCTGGAATATTCACGACATGAACCATCAACGATGTCTGTTTGTCACGCCAGAAATACTGCAGGCATGCCTTTTCTTTGCCCTTTCCTGTACAGATATTGCCTAGAGGCGGACCATGCTTCTCTGTATAGAGTTTAATAAAGTGACTGACTCGAGAGGCATGAACTTTGGCATCCTGATGCGGTTCGTGAAATTCAATTTCCATTAGCCCTTTACGAAACTGAATAGAATCAGAAAACTTATAAGACATTCTAAAAATGTTGCCAACAAATTTTTTGCTGCTAAAATCTTGCGCGCATAGTAAACTATTCCAAAATCCGCCCTTAGCTTCCCAGCTCTGCAGATCCGGACAGACCATCTTAATAACCTTTGGGCGCTGACCCCACTTAACACCGGCCGGAAGTTTTATGATTGTACTTTTAGCAGAAACAGATGACTTACTAGTAGTTGTTTGCAAAAAAAATGCCGCGGCAACAAAGACCGCGGCGAAAACAACAATAGGTTTTTTGATTAGCAAGTTTTTCTCCGAGCTTATTTTACTTTTGCCACGCCTTCGGCAACACCGCTAGCCACGTTCATGACAACATCATAAACTGGATTTCTGCCAGAACGATCCCTAACGTATACGCGCATCATGATTTGATCTTCGCCTTCAGGTTCAACGCTTTGACTTGCAGGCAAGTTTTGGTGCGGCACGATTCTGACTGATTGGTAAGGCAAGAAAGTTAGGCGTCTACTCACAGCTGACCATGCGGCATCTTTCAATTCTTTCATACGACTTCGACTGGGAAGTTTTGCTTCTAACATGGGGGGCTCATCATACCTTAGCATATGATCGTTGCCATCCCGATAGCCGTCCCAGTACGCATCAACGGCTTTGGGTGGATGAGCGGGAGTTTGCCTAGGCTCACCGTACACAATAGCATCATTCCATCCATCTTCATAGTGAGGATCTAGATCGGGCAATTTAGGGGCTGCAACAGCTTCACTCATGATGGCTCTCTCGACCAAAGGCTCGCTCATAAGACGCAGAAGCTCTTCCCTCGAGGTGACTTCGCGGGGATCGAACCGCTGCCTCGTGGGCTGGACGCCTGATGTCTGACCCTGCTTGCGCAATTTCTTCATTACCTCGCGAGCCAGTTTCGCATCTTCTGCTTTAACGACCAATTCCATTCTTCGATCACCGTATGCGGCATCGATAAAAGCCAAGGCATACTTGGGGCGAACACCGACGTGAGGAACACCGGCATCTCCAAGCGGATCGTAGTCTATGGCTTCTCTAACAATTCTTTTTAACTGCTTTTTTGTAATTTTCATGACTAGTTTTTTCTTTTTTTGTGTTTGAGAACTCGATTAGTAGCATCCTCTTCAGTACGAATGTTGTGAAAACCGTCAGATCTTCGTGGATTGATCTCCCGAGATAGCTTTTGCACTCTGCTAGAGCCCCAGGGTTTGTAATATAGGGTGCCAACTACAGGATCCCAAATGTAGTCTCCGCTAGTGGCAAGATCCCCAGTGTCTTCCGTGTGATAGAATCCTCCATGCTTCTTGCGCGGAATCCAATTGACGCCGGCACCTTCAATTGCTTCTTGAATGATTCTTTTTAACTGCTTTTTTGTGATTTTCATGATTAAGCCTGCTTACAATTTTCAGGAAGGTAAGATTTGGGTTGCTGCTGATAGACTTCCAAAGTCGGCTGCTCCCATGGAATTTCGGAGCACAGCTCCTCGTGATCCTTTTTGTCTCGCAAGTAGTACTCCAAGCCTAGCAATTTTTGTTTGAGCGGCACCTTATCGGCAACAGATTTAAAAGAAGCGATATGAAATGCCGGCCCTTTAGAGTTCATGCTAACCGGCGACCCATTTGCCATGGCAATAAACAGCGAGAGAACAAGTGCCAACTTCATCGCGCCACCAGCTTTTCGATGCGCTGTAGAATATCCTTCATGTACTCGATGTCTTTATTGACTCCGATGAGAGACCGAGCATTGTCTTCGGCCTCCTTTAACTTGTCACTCATGGTTGCAATGGAACGTTCAGCGTCTCCCAGATCGTTGCGCAATTGAGTCACCTCGATATTAACGCTCCAGACCCAGCCGGCCAGGGGCAGAATTACCGCCCCCAGCAGCGCTGTGAAAATTTTCCATGACCATTCGTGCTTAGCTGACATTTTACGCAATTAACCTAGGCTTGAAGCCTATCGTAAATCCAATCTTCCCTGCCGAAGCTCCTCTCGATGCGGGTTGTCGTTCATAGCTCTTACAAGCTCGGCAAAAGTTTTTATAGTAGCATCAGCATAAATTTGACGTCGTCCTGCAGTATCGGAAGTCCTGAATCTTTTGTCTTCTAGAAATTTTTGCATAATTCTTTTTCCAACTTCTTCCGAGGCTTCTGCTGGCGTAAGATGTTCGTCGCGCGGCTGAGAATTTATGGTATGCACTGTTAAAAATCTAACAGCTTTATCCCAATCTTCCAAAAAATCTTGTCGATCCATTCCTCGATCTTCAAGAATTTCACCAATAACATTATCCCAAAGTTGACTGGGTTCGACATTTCTGTCCGGTTGCGAAAATGGCCTGTTCAATTGAGCATCCATGGCTTCACGAATAACTCTTCTCAATTGTCTTCTAGTAATCTTCATTGTATTTTTTCCTTCTCGTTGATACCCATAATCATTATAATAATCATCGCTGCGATGGCCGTAATGCGGATAATCATAATCATCGTCATCATCGTCATCGCATTCTCTATAAGCTTGAGATCTAGAATAACCCATGGCCATCAGATCTTTAACGCAGTCAGCTGCTTCTTCCTTGATAAGCTTTTGAAGTTGTCGTTTGGTAATTTTCATTTGTTCCTCACTGTTATTGATTCTTGTATTTTTCGTACACGGACAATCGATTCTGATAATCCCTTAATAGCCTCTCATCGAAGGAGGTGTCCGCGTAACGGCCGGCCGTGGGGTCATCGTAGGCATTTTCGATGCGTTCTTCGGCCGCGGCCATCTTGCGCTTGAGAAAGTTTATCTCATCATCGATAGTTTTAAAACCTGGGCCAGGACCCCACTGCTGCAACTCTCCCTCCGGAGAAAACGTGTGGCGTCTTTTTAGCTGATCGCCCTCAGCCGGCAGTGCATATTGGAGCATGACACTTTGATCAGCATCATACCTCATCATCTCGACCAGGAGAGATTCTCTAATAATTTTTCTTAGTTGTCGCTTGGTGATTTTCATTGAGTGTCCTCTTAGTATTCTTCGTCGTCACCCAGCAAGCCAGCGTCTCCCAGATTATCCACCAGATCTTCGAGTGCCTTGGGCGAAAGCTTCTGGCCAAACATGCCTTCCCACTGGCGTTCCACGTCCCAGTCGGCGATCGTGCCCATGCCGTGGTAGATAGCATCAGCAAATACATTGTATTTGTCTTGGTCGACCAGATCATTAAGACCATCCGGCCGACCGCGGCCGACCACCTTGACAGTAATACCTTCGGCCTTGCCTGTCATGATGTAGATCTCGTCGTCTCCAACCAGCTCAGCGCCAGGCCGGCCACGCTTTAGAGCCTGAACGACTTCTTTGGCCATATCAGCAGGACTTTCGGAACCCTGTCCGGTGCTAGCCTCTAGAATAATTCTTCTAAGTTGTCGCTTTGTAATTTTCATTTGCAGCTTCCCTTGCAGTTCGAACATGAGCAGCATCCACAGCAACAGCAACAGTGGCTGCCGTTAAACAAGTTTGTCAATCTATGCAGAAATTTTTTCATTTTAAAATTATCCTATCTTCGCGTGGGGATTTTTTTAGCCATCAAAAGATAGGCTTGTCTTCGATATCCAGGTGAACGAAAAGGGCCGCCAATCCTATTGGCTTCATCCTTAACATACTGAACCAACTCGTCAATTTGAAGTTCAACGGTTGCTAATAGGTTAGAGAAATCCTCGTCTTCATCATCAGAAATCGTGCCGTCGGGGTTGGCTTCTGAAAGTTTGGCTTTTTCTTCCTGGATAATTCTTTTCAGTTGTCGCTTGGTGATTTTCATGCCTTATAATCCTACATTACCAAAGATTTGGTCCAACAAATCCATCAAATATCTTTGCCCTTCAGATTGGCCAGGTTCTGTGCTCCATCCCAGATCACGCAAAATATCTTCGCCCAAACTTAAAGCAACATTTCCTTGCATGAAACCGGGCTCGGCATTTTCTTTTCCCCAGTCATAAATGGCGTAAATGATGGCGGCCGGTGAATACTTATCAGCTGCAGCTTCGAATTCGCGAAGTGCTCTGCTGTCTAGTCCGTAGCCTACGAATATTTTGCCCATCAGGTAATCGCGCAAATCGAGGGCGCGACGGTCTTTTTCCATAGGGTCTTCATAGTCGTCAAAATGGTCAACTGTATATCTTACCTCTCCAACAATCCTTCTTTCACTTTTCTGTCTGCGAATATCACGCAGAACATCATCACTATCTAGACTGTAGTAATCGGCCAGCACATCGATTACATCATCGCCATACCCACGATCTAGAATAAAAGATGCCATCACAGAGGAGGCGTACGGGGTAAAGTGCCCGTATTCTTCGAGAAAGTCATGATATTCATGAATTTCAGCGGGCACCCTATTTTCAAACGGATCGTCGTGATCGTAATCTGGGTCGTGATCAAGAAATGAATCACTAATGGCCTCCCGAATGACTCTCTTAAGCTGTCGTTTGGTGATCTTCATGGTTTATACTTCTATGTTTTATAAAATTTGGTACAGCAGTTCACGTAGCTCGGACTGGCCGGAGACCTCGCCGCCGGGCACAGGCGTCTCGCCTAGATTCTCCAAAGCTCTCTCGGCGAACGTCTCAACATCCTCGTCATTCTCATAGCCCCAATTGTACATGATATAAATGACGTCGAGTGGTCGCTTTCTTTTAATTTTAGCTTCGAATTCGCGAAGTGCGTCGACACCTAATCTATCACCTACGAACACCTTGGACATCAGCCAATCAAGCTCATCGGCCGCGCGCGCTTCATGTTCCTCAGGGCTCACATAGTCTTCTACTGTGTGCCTGGCAAAGTACTCGCGAATGATTCTTCGCAGTTGTTTTTTTGTAATCTTCATGATTTATCTTCTGTTAATTTGCATGTAGCCGGCAACCAACAGATCCTAAATATGCCGCCGCAGGCGGCGCGACGCATTTTTTGGTCGACGGCAGGCCCTCCCTCAGTCATAGTAGGGAAGGCTCCGCTTGATGGCCCGACGCCGAGTCCTCTTTTTGGCGCCCAGGCTGTCGAGGGTGGCAATCACTTTTGCCAGGGTGGTGCCGCGGCGCTGGGCTTCGTCGGCCGTGATGTTCGTGGCCAGGCTGTCGTCCTCCATGTGGACGATGGCCGGCTGACCCCGCCTTGTGCCCACCCGGTAAACGATGCGCTTGATTTCGGCCGGCTGCAACGGGCCCGATGCGAATGCCTTGCCGATGGCCGCCAACTCGCCCTTGTGCGAAGAGTCGGCCACAGCCTGAGTGGCCTTGGCGCCTAGGCGCGCGTAAGCCAGGTCTTCAAACCGGCGGAGCACCTCGTCCGGCGCGGCTTCGAAAAAGTCGGCCGTCGCCGGCAGCTCGAACATGATAGCCTCCAGCTCGCCGCCGAAGCGGTGGGGATCTTCGTTCATGTCGGCGACCAGCTCGGCGGCGCCCTGGATATCACCGGCGTCGAGCAGGGCCCTGACCTGCTGCAACCCGGCCGAAAAATCCGAGGCCTCCAGCAATACCGACTCCCGGATAATCTGCCGTAGTTGTTGCTTGGTGATCTTCATCCTATGCGTCTCTCAGCAGTTGCAATCTTTGTCCGTGGTCCAGCTCTAGGAAGTAGTCGATCTCATCGTCGTCCCAACCTGCACTCTCCAGTGCCTGTCTGATCGCATAGTTGTCCTGCGCCAGGTACTCGAGATCTAGGCCGTGCGACGCATCTTCCCACGGCAGAAGCTCCTCATGCGCATCATAGTCATCGGAGGCACCGCTCACAACATCCTGTGCCATGATTTGCAAGTCGTTGATGGACAGCATCTCACGACCCATTTCTCTAACCAGCTTGCGATCTGGCCGCGAAAACTTGCGAGAACGCCCAGGCCAAGCTGTATCAAGCGTTTCGCGAATCAATTTCCTGAGTTGTCGCTTGGTGATTTTCATTAGATGCCTACCTTTTTCATATCGTTAGCCATGGCACGGAGATCTTCTGGTAAGTCAAGAAATAGTTCCTCTATCTTTTCATACGTACCATCATCCAGGTAGGACTGGGGCACAGAGCGAAGCTTTTGCCAAGCGTAGAACATCGGCTCGATTGCTGCAGCCATTGCCAAAACCTGATCTACTTCATCCTGGTTGAGTGTTAGTTGCCTAACATCTCTATCAGCCTGGATCTCATTTACAATCTTGGCCCGCTCTTCTTTAATGATTCTTCTGAGTTGTCGTTTTGTGATTTTCATGTCATTACCTCTGCAAGCGACCAGATAAGCTCTTCCTCATCGTAGTCAAAAATTTCGAGAGCACTTTCCCACGTCTTCTCATTCACTGACCACTTGATGCTGCTGGCGAGATCGTAAGCAACGTCATCGAGTGATCTTCGGGGGTTGTCAAGCATCCAGTCACCGCCCAACGTCTGCGCTGTTGCATGCAGCTCCTCAAGCGCTTCTTCAGGATCGAAGAGCACGTCCTCATCCTCAGGTGCCACTGCACTCACCTCGTCATAGAGGAGTCCGAACTCTCTGTCATGCACCTCCTGCCCGTCCTCATATCGATCTGCGTACGAATCAGGCAGGTCGAGTATCTCTCCCGTCTCGCTGTTCATCACCTCGATCGACTCGCGGATGATCTGCCGCAGTTGTCGCTGGGTGATCTTCACATCGGCCTCCCGCTCCGCGTGTGGTGGCCCATGGAGTCGGCGAAGCCGTCCACTTCGTCCATGATGGCAGCGAAGGCGGCGTCCGATGCTTCCGCTTCGCCAAAGCCGTCTTGCATGGCCCCGTCGATGGCCTCGTAGTAGGCCTTTTCCAGGGCATCATTAAGGGCTTCCAGGGTGCTCTGACTCAGCAGCGCACCGGCCTGCTCGTTCATGAGCTTGGCCCGCTCTTCTTTAATGATTCTACGAAGTTGTCGCTTGGTGATTTTCATTATATTCCCCTTGTTGGCTCAAGTTTCTCGCCGAACTCGGCTTCGATTCGGTTACTCGCCAAACTCAGCTTCGATTCTGTCTGCGGCTGCTGTCAGAGCTACGCGCATTTCGCGCAGGTCTGCGGCGGTCAGGGTGTCCACGCCAGCCGCGGCTAGGTAGTTCTCGACCTCGTCGCTGAGGAAGTCGAACAGGTAGGCGGCGTCGTGGATGCCGAATTCGCCGCCGTGGAAGCCCTGCGCCCCGCGGGCTTGTGCTTCCGCCCGGGCTGCTGCGATGCCTTGGTCGGCCTGCTCTGCCAGCCGCGCTCGCTCCTCACGGATGATCCTTCTCAATTGTTTTTTTGTAATCTTCATTTTATCACCAACTCCTATCTTGTTCGTCTGAATACATGTCTGTTAAGGCAAGTATTTGTGTTTCAATTTCATCTTTAACCAGAGCAGCAACTTGTGCAGCATCAGCCTCAATTTCATTCATAACAGCAGATAACCTACCTTGACTGGCATGCCAATCAACATAGTCAGAGATAATATTAGCTGCAGCCTCTACAATCCTGTCAGCTATAGCTTGAGGGCTGTACTCTGGCATTGAGGACTCGTTAATGAGTTTTGCCTTCTCTTCTTTAATGATTCTCTTCAATTGTCGTTTTGTGATTTTCATTTTACTTCCTATGGGTTTGGTCCAGGGTATTCTTGCGCGTAGATTTCAGCGGCTGCCTCCATGGCGTCCATCATATCCATAGCATCGTCGCTACCCTCTCTGGCGAGAGCAGACAGAGGCTGCTGTAATCTTCGAAAAGCGAGATCCAGTGCTTCCGGGCTCAATTCATACGCGGCGTCTTCGAGGCGACCGTTGATGTGAGCATCGACGAGCTCGACTAATTGCCCTTGAACAGCGTCTCCGAGGCTTAAGTACGCATCCGCAAATGTGATCAACGTCGACGCTTGCGGACCACGTGGGCCGTACTCTTTGAGGAGCTTCTGCTTCTCTTCATTAATAATTCTTTTTAGTTGTTGTTTGGTGACCTTCATTGGATCTTCCTATGGGTTTGCCCGCAGCATCGCGGCCGTCAGGTCTTAAATATGCCCCTCACCGGCAGGCGCGTTTCCGAAAATTTTTTTTTCGCTTGGGGGCACTCGGCACTGGGGTTGCCCGGGAATTTTGGGGGTTGGGGGTTGCGATCCCCTGAAAAATTCCAGAAAATTTTTTTGGGTAAGGTGTTGTAGTGCTGCGGCGCTTTCAAATTCCAGAAAATTTTTTTCGGTAAGGTACTGCAGTGCTTTCAATTTCTAGAAAATTTTTTTGGGGTTGGTGTTTGGCCCATATTACCCCCCTCCTCGAGTGAGTTTGTGGCCCTCTAGAGGGGGCCCTGGAGGGGCCCAATTGGGGGCCTGCCCGAGGGGCCTGTTTGGGGGGCCCTGTGTGGGGCTATCCGGATACCTAAAAGGCCTGTGCTAGCAGGCACCTCGGCAGCATCAGTTTTTGCTAGGCGGAGAGCTTGGCCACCACCCGGAAGCCCGAGCCTTTGAGGTCCAGGAAGTAGCGGTGGCCAGCGCCGCCGAACCGGTTCTTGGTCATGGTCAGCACCCGGCAGCCATGCAGGTCGGAGCGGGGGTCGTCTTCCACCGTCAGCTCCATCATGGAGTCCACCATGTGTTTCAGAACGTTGCGGCCGGCGAACTGGCCGTTCTTGCCGACCTGGCCGATGACGATGGCGCAGGCGTTGTGCTCCTTGCACCAGTCAGTGATCATGGCCAGCGCACGTTCCGGCGTACGGGAGTTGATCCGATCGGCGTACTTGCCGTCGTTCAGGGTCTGCAGGGAGTCGATGACCAGCACGAAGGGTTTGCCGGGGTTGGCTTCCCGCAGGGCGTCGCACTTTTCCAGCAGCGTCGGCACGTGGGTCTCTTCGCCGGCGTTGAAGCCGTTGCGCAGTCGCAGGCGTTCCGCCACCATCTTGACCTGGTAGAGGGACTCCTCACCGGTGTTGAAGACGCCCACCGCACCGTTGCCGACCAGGGAATCGACCAGGTTGAGCATCATGGTGGTCTTGCCGGCGCCGGGCGTGCCGGTGAAGAGGGTGACCGAACTGGGGGTCAAGCCGGCGCCGCCGAAGGAGCCGTCGATGTAGTCCACGCCGGTGGCCACCTTGGTGCGCAAGGCGTCTGGCACCTTGATGTCTAGGATGTTGGTGCCGAAGTCGAAGCCTTTGCGATTGTTCAATTTCATGCGTTCTCTCTCCTTGTGGCCTCTTGGCCGGTTGTCCTTACATTTCTATTATACAGCACAAATGATGGACTTACACATTTCTGCGCGAAAAAGATTCGAATTATTTTAGGCTATCTTTCTAGCCATGGCTTTCACCTTAGGCTGCCAGCTCGAGCAACTCGCGCATGAGGCTGTATGTCACGACCTCCTCGTGCTTCGCCTGGCTAGCCCAGCGGTGCGCGTCCTTGCCGTACTGGTATTTATTGATGAGCTCCAGGAGCTCCGGGCTCATACGTTTCCATTTGCCGTTGCAGCGCAGCGTGGCCAGCCAGCCGCCGGGCATTTCCATACGAAACTCGTTGCGCCAATCGTAGCCCTGGAAGGCCACCTTCACTTTAGCTGTCTTTTCCATGCTGTTTCCTTTAAACAGAGCCTTTTGTTCCTTACACCTTCTCCACGAAGTTGGTGACGCCGTGCCAGGTGGGTGTGCCGTTGACAGGTGGTCTGACCGTATAGCCGACTCGTCCACCGCGCCGCGCGCCGCCGAAGACATCGAGTCCCACGCGGATTTCGTAGCGCCGGCAGCCTTCCAGTTCGGTGAAGCCGATCACCTCACCCTCCACGTAACAGGCTCGCTCGCCTTCCAGCGCGCGAGACGTGTCGAAGTCGAAGGAGCGTACCCGGTCTCCAATTTTAATGTCTGTGTTCTTCATCTCACTCCGTGCGGCCAATTGGCCGGTTGTCCTTACATTTCCATTATACAGCACAAATGATGGACTTACACATTTCTGCCGGCAAAAGAGCAAAAAAAAGGCGCTGCCCGAAGGCAGCGCCGAAAGAACCAAGACTGGCCTTACTCGTTGGAATCGACCGACGTCGGCAGCGACTCATTAAGGAAGGCCTGCAGCGCCACAGCTTCCTTGACGGTCAGGCTCAACTGGGTGGTGCCCACTGCGTACTGTCCGCTAAAGGGGCGGGTGGCAATGGTGACCATGTTGGAACCGGCCTTCTTGGCGGTGGGGTTGCGTACGATGCCGAACTGAAAGCGGCTGGTGGTCTTGGTATTCTGATAACTCATAGACGTATCTCCTTTTGTTGTTGCGTCTTTGTTGCGCCCATTTTGCCGGCGCAGTAATATAATAAGTGCTGCCGGCGGTTTTTACAAAAAAAGGTCGGCTAGCGCTCCGGAGAGAGGTGAAGCGCTGCCGACCTGAGGGTGAGAGACTAGGACTTACTTCTTGCCCAGCTCTCGAGCGGCGCGGATGAGGTCCACAATCTCAGACCCGATCCGGCTGTGGAGGAGCTTGATGGCGGCCATGTTCTTGGTGGCCATCACCGAGTTCCAGAGGTGCACCAGCTGTTCCGCCGGCAGGGCGCGACCGAAGGCGACCACCGCGTCGGCCTCAGACTCGGTCCAGTCAGCGTCTTTGGCGTGGTCGATGATCTTGTCCAGCACCGTCATGCTCTCCGAGGCCTTGAGCTCCTTGGCAGCCTTTTCGCTGACGCGGCCGGCCAGCACGTCCTCGGCCGAGATCTGCTTTTCGTACTTAGCCACGAACTCGGTGAAGGCGATGGAGGCCTCGGTGCCGACGAAGCCCTGACAGAGTGAGTAGAATCCGTCCGGTCGAGTGCCGGCAATCTCGACCGGCTTCCAGCCGATGTGCTGGAGGGAGCCGTGGAGGCGATCCCAGGAGGCGGGGTTGGGGCAGACCGTGCCCGGTTCCACCGTGGAGGGGTCGACCCGCAGGTGGGCTGGATGCTGCCGGAGGAAGTCCACCAAGCAGGCGTCGAAGCCGCGGTCCACGAAGTGGTTGATGGTGTCCTCGTTGGTAGGCTCCAGGTCCACCGTCCAGAACCGGCGCAGCAGAGCCGGGTCCATGTCGTTGACGTCGTACTCCGAGCCGAAGTTGACAGCGGCGAAGACTCGAGTTTCCGGGTGAAGGGTCATGGGCTGCCCCTCAGCGTCGTTGCCGAGCGACCGGTCCAGGACCACCTGGAAGAAGGCCTGCTGCACCTGGGGCATGGAGCGGTTGAGCTCGTCCAGGAAGATAACCACCGGCTCGCGGCAGCCGCGGACGAACCAGGAGGGGAGCACGAAGGTGGCCACGCCCTTTTCCTTGCTGACCTCGAAGTCCGGGATGCCAGTGACCTTGGACTCGTCCATAGTGGAGCCGCGCACATCGATGAGGGGCAGGCCGAGCTCCTGGGCGATGGCGTTGGTGATGGCCGACTTGCCCACGCCGGTCGGGCCGCGGAAAAGCACGGCGATCGAGGCCGGCAGTTTGGGGGCGATGGTTTTGGCGGTTTTGATGTCCATACTCTCTCCTTGTGGCCATTGGGCCGGTTGTCCTTACATCTCAATTATACACCGAGATGAGGGGACTTACACGAAATAGAATCTTTTTTATTTGCTCGCGGCCTTTTTCATGGTGGCCACGTAGTCTTGTCTGTCCGGCGTGAAGAGCAGCTTGCGCCCGGGCACAATGAGCCAGCACCGTTTCATCTTGGAGGCCGGCGGCTTTGCTGCCTCGCCGTCCGTGATGATGATGTAGCCATCAAACCGGCCGCGGTTCTTGTTGGCATGCTTGGTGACGCACGTGAAGTCGGTGCCGCCGCAGCGGGTCCGGTGTGCCTTGGGCGTGCGGCCTTTCTTCCAGACGGTTTCCGACTTCTCGTCCACCTTGGTGTCGAAGTGGAAGGTGGTGAACTCCGTGCGCTTGGAGAGGCCGGCCAATTCAGCGAAGGCCAGCGACAGGGCCTCGTCGCCCACCGAGCCGGACTGGTCGATGTAGACGGCGATGGAGCTCGTGTAACCCCGCTTGGCGCCAGTGGCCAGCGGTCCCCACTTGGGGTGGATGTGGACGGTGTTGACGTTGGACCAGGTGGTGGTTCGGGTGCCGCGCTTGGACATGCCGCAGAACTGCTTAAGGATGGAGCGCCAGTCGACCTCGTTGGAGACCATGGCACGCAGCTTGCCTCGCATGGAAGAACCGACCGAACCCCACTTGCCTTTGGCATCGGCCTCTTTGACCGCTTCCTTCAGCGCCTCTTTGATCTTGCCCTTGACGAGTTCTTTTTCTTCCTCCGTCATTTCGCCCCAGCCCTCGTGGCTGTCGAAGCCATGGCCCTCACCCTCGGCCTGTTTCTTGGCCTCCTCGTCCTCCATGATCTTGGTGAAGTACCACTCCTGCGACTGATGCTTGGGCAGGGTGGCCACCAGCTGGGAGAGGGGCGAATCGGCCGCAGCACCCTCGAAAGGCTTGCCGGGCATCAGGCCGCCTTCCGGCAGCTCAGCCTCTGGAATGTCAGAGTTGATGGCCAGGTCAGCAGCCACGTTGGCCACCCCGTGCGGCTCGAGCTTTCGTGAGGTGCAGTGTTCAAAGGCCAGGTGGAAGCACTCGTGCTTAAGCAGCCCCTTGATGTGGGCATCGCTGAGGTCAGAGACGAAGTCGGGGTTGACCAGCATGTGGACGTCGCCGTCCTTCACCATCACGCCGGCGGTGGGAATTTCCCGACCGAACTCCGTGTTGACCCCGCGCAGGATACGGGCAAAGAAGGGCTCGTCGAACATCATGCGCAGCATGTGCGGGCTGAGGTCCCGCTTGTTCTCGATCCTTCTGGCGACTGCTTCTGTCATGGCTCTCTCCTTTCGTCCTTACGTCTCAATTATACCACGAAAGGAAAGCGCTTACACGAAAATATAGTCTTTTACAGAATCCTCTTAATCGCCCTTCGAATTCGAGCTTCCAACAACTTTCTCGAGACGATTGATTCTTCAAGGCCAATGGCGCCATCCAGATTCGCACCGGTCATTTTCGCGCCGGACATTTTCGCACCGGTCATTTTCGCACCTCTCAGATCCGCTTTAGTCAGATCCGCGTTGGACAGATCTGCGTTGGACAGATCTGCGTCGACCAGATTCGCAGCTTCCAGATCCGCACCGTCCAGATTCGCACCGGACAGATCCGCACCGGACAGAGTCGCCTGGTACAGATTCGCTTTGGACAGATCCGCTTTGGACAGATCCGCATCGTACATGATCGCATTTCTCAGATCCACTTTTCCCAGATTTGCACCGGACAGAATCGCACCGTTCAGCTCCGCGCCCATCATCGTCGCATCGAACAGATTCGCATCTTGCAGATCCGCACCATTCAGCTCCGCATCGTTCAGATCCGCCATGGCACCTTTTTTGCCCTTGGAGTCCAGCCACAATTTGTGCTGCAGCAGAACTTTATCGAGTTCAGATTGTTCCATATTCTTTCCTTTACAGATTCCTTTTAATCGCACGTCGAATGCGGGCTTCCAACAACTTTCTGGAGACGATTGATTCTTCAAGGCCAATGGCGCCATCCAGATCCGCACCGTCCAGATTCGCAGCGGACAGATCCGCACCGGTCAAATTTGCATTGACCAGATACGTACCGGACAGATTAGCACCGTCCCACATCACATTGGTCAGATCAGCACCGGACAGATTCGCACCGTTCAGATTCGCATGCTTCAGATTCGCATTGAACAGAGCCGCACCGGACAGATCCGCACCGGCCAGATCTGCCTTTTTTCCTTGGCTGCCTTTAGACAGCAACCATAGCCTGTGCTGCTCCAACGTTTTTTTAAGGTCCATATTCTTTCTCTTATAGCTGTTTAACATTGCGCAATAAAATGGCGCGCATAAAAAAATAATGCCCGACCCAAAGGACGGTCTCCAAATATTCAATTGTTTAAACTTCGAATAGCTGTGCCAACTCTTGGCCGCGCGCGGATGACGGTGTGCTCACCCAGAAGTGGACCTTGATCTGCGCCCCGGACGGAGGGGGATGCACGCATGCTCCTTGTATCCCTGTCTTAAGCCTCAACGCTGCCGCCCTTTTCGCTAGGGGACCGTGGCTCCTTGATCCTGCTTCTGCAAACCGCGATTGGAAAGAACTGGCGCCGCACCCGACGCTCCCCTTTAACTATGGCACTGCGCACAAAACGGCGGCGACAAAAAATAAAATAATTTCACTTCACCTCCTCGATCTGGTGAGTTGCCCAGGGGTCAACCCCTCGAGGCACAGATCCAACAACAAAGCTGACGGCGTCGGTGATGCTGTTAAAGATGCGCGATTGGGTGCTATCCCCAGAGGTCGCCAACACACGGTACTGTGAGGCCTGACTGCCCCTCTTGTCAGCCGCGGACTTGATTGCATCGCCCACCTCCAAGGCCAGCTCCACCGGAACGTGCACCACCCAGGAGGGCTCCTCCGGCTTTCCCTTCAGGGTGCATCCCACCGACACCACCTCTCCACTCCCCGGCCCGTAGGGCTCCGTCACCCGACACACCGTGATGGCAGCGCGGTCTCTGTTCGGGTAGGGAAAGACGCGCAGCCCCTCCACTTGCTTTCCGTTCTTCTCGGTCATGGCTCCTCCTGCTATACTGAACCAATTAATTGCATTATATCACGCTAGCATATGCTTTACACAGATCAGCATGACAAAACAGTTTTTCTTTTTTTAGGCTTTTTATGTGTACCTGTGCGCACCAGAGTTAAACCCCTAAGATCACCTAAGGTCAGGTAGGGTCACCTAAGATCAAGTAGAATCACCTTAGGTCAGATAGGGTCAGGTAGGGTCAGATAAGATCAGATAATATCAGGTAGGGTCAGGTAGGGTTACCTTAGAGCAGACAGGGTCGTTGGGAATTCCTGGGAGTGTTGTTGCCTGGACCCCCTGTAGTGTCTTCCATTCTTGCATTCCCACCGTGTGTCCCACTTTTCTGGGTTTTTGGTGGTATTGGATGTCTCAGCTGCGGTGGTGGTCTCCCCCTGCGTTTGGATCTTAGTTTTTGATCTCCTGAGTGTGGGGGTGGAAGTGTAACGCCTCGGTGTCGGTTGTTTCCGTCTTTCTGATTATGCTAATCTTGAATGTAGCGCCCGAGTTGTGGGTGTACATATTGACACCAGCCACGATCAACTGCATTTGGTTGCCACACCTCAGGTACACTACCTGGTGCTCCTGGTTGATGCCCTGGGCACTGCCTTTGGGCTTCGCCTGACCTTCATTGGTCGGGCTTCGAGCGCCTCAGGCTACGGCCTTTTCCTGCACCACGAAGATGCCCTCGGCGCGAAAGTCGTAGGGCAGGTTGATGAGTCGGCCGTCGTCGATCAGGACCTGCAGGTAATAGCGCCGGCCGTTTTGGCTTCCCAATCGGGTACCTTCCATCTTGCGGCAGATCAGGCCTGCCTCGATGTGAAGCGGCAGGTTGTCGTACTTTCGCAGCAGGTAATTGAGGCAATTCATGGAACGGCCAAAGACCTTGAGGTCGACAGACACCAGATCACCAACTGTCATTGATCACCTCCAACCAAGAAGCACGCCGCAATCTAACTTCTTTAGTAGTCGACCAATAAACCTCGCAGGCCCACTCGCCATCCCAATGACGAGGTTGATGAGGCTCTTTGATTATGCAACCAAAGCCCACGTATTTCACGTGTTTGTCCCGGACAAGATCACCGACTTTCATTTGGACTCCGCCAGCTTTACCCTGTGGGTGACTGTTTTTATCAGATCGTAATCGCAATTGTATTTTCTGTCTTCCCAGATCAACTCAATAGCACCATTTCGAAACTCAACTCGAAGCTCGTCGGTGGTGTCATAACCACCTAGGTCAACTGCATAAAGCGTTATTTCACCTTCTTTCCACGGCAAATCTCGCGTGAATCCCATGGTGTCAGCGTGTCTGTAAGTCTGGGTTTCTTCTTCCCAGCCGTATTCTTTCTTTTTGAAACCTTCGATCAGATCTTTCGCTTTCATTTGTCTTTTCCCTTTGTCTCCATTAATCTCGCCGGCGGCAAATCCATCCCCAGTAAGACGTCATTCTTGTTTAATTTGTGGGCAGTATAGCAAAGACTACTGGACATCACGCCATGGCTTTCTTCTACTTCCACCCAAACTTCGCCCACATCGTCTTCGTGGTCTGCTTCGGGCAAAGATTGTAGAAACTTGATTAGTTGTGGAACAGTTATTCCGTTTGAATTTTTGATAGGTTTTATATCGCGCGTTTTCATAATTGTTCCGCCCATTTTTCCACCACGAAATCGCGGTAGTCATCGAAGCATCGGTTGCACAGCGCTATGTCCTCCAGTCGGCCTTCATCCCAATTGCCGGCACCTCGAAAGTGAGGTTCGGTCTTGGTGTCGGGATGCTTGAGCCATTCCAATGGCCTGTCGCAGCAGGTAGGATCGGTGCACTTTTGGCACATGTCGCAGTACCAGTCTTCGGGATTGTCGACTTCGATCCATTTTACGTCGTCTTTAGTCATTTAAAACCTCGTTACAAAAAGTATACAGTTAGTTGTAAGTGTCAACCTTTTGTACCAACGACTTGGGCTATAGCACTTACGACACATTATATCAGGCCTTTTTATACATAACATCAGTTCGTAGTACGTATTTGGTACCTTCAGTTACTTCAATTGCTTCGTGCAAGTAATTGCCCTGTGTCATGAGTGCTGCCAAACCTGTCTTTGGTATAACTTCGCCATCCTGAAATCTAGTGGCGCCGCCCACAAATCCTTCATTGAGATACACCAGCAGTGTAACCCAGCTCTGTTCCTGAAATGGCACTCTTTCAAAATGGCCATCATAATGAGCAGCAAAGTACTGGTCATCTCCGCTATAGCGATATACTCGGAATCTCTCATTCAAGCCAATGGGTTGCCAGCCAGGATTTACCAGTCTCTTATCGTTCTCTAGCTTATTCCATAAGATATTCGCTAGCTCTAGATCTTCAAAAATGACCCGATCGTTGTGACGATATTCGAGTCTAATGACCGGTCCGGCCGGTGTAGTAATGTTAGCAGTCTCAAACCCCTGTGTCTCAGCACGATCAATGATGTGCTGACAGAATTCTGGTGTAGCAAAGTTTTCAATTTCCCAGCGAAGTGCTTTCATTTAAAACCTCGTTACAAAAAGTATACAGTTAGTTGTAAGTGTCAACCTTTTGTTTCTCCTTATAAAATCAATCATAATCGCTCATACAATAAATCATATGATGTTCGCCATTTTTGTTTTTACCTTCTTTTGGGGCATAAATCTTGAAGCGTGGGATATTCATTTCGGTAGCCCAACTTACAAAGCTCTCCAAAGAATCAAACTCCAGCGGCTTTTCAGGGTATTCGACAAATCCATCTTCGGTGTAATAACCACAGTCGTCTCTATCTGTAATGATAAACTTCATTTAGTCCTCCTTTATATCTAATCTTGGTAACTGAGGTTTAGCCAGAAGATTTTGTCAGCAAGATGTTCAAGCAAAGAATCGTGAAACTCTTGTGATAGACCAGAAAAATAAGTTAGACGGTCCTCTCCCTTGAGGGCTTGCTCAAACTCCTCCAGCCACTCTTTAGCATCTTCTTTTGCATCTTCAGGGAAATAACTCATTTAGTCCTCCAGCGTCGGGTTGTGCGGTAGTGGAACCGGCTCTACTGCTTCTTCAATCTCGTAATCGGTATACCACCTAAGCAGAGAGTTCTTGCGATACTTGAACTTTCCACTATATGGGTCCGCTCTGAAGTATTGATCTTTCTTTGCCGCTTCGAGCAAAGAGTTTTTAACGTAGTCTCTTGCTGCCTTCATTGTATCAAAGGTAGCCACTAGTTCATGAATTTCAACTCCTGGCTCCTCATTGTATCGTAATCCATATAGTTCAATCATCCGATTGCCTCCGTATCGTTATATTCGGGCAGTGGACCAAAGTTCCAGTCGGTCAAAGGTAGTTTTCTGATGGTCCTGTAGCCGTCTGCCTTTTTAGCAAATGTTCGTGCTTCGTGGAAATCTCTGAAGATACCTTGAATAAACACAGGGGCATTGGGTGCCGTCATAAAAACGAAGTAGGTATACATTGTGTCCTCCAGTGTCGGGTTGTGTGGTGGTGGAACCGGCTCTACTGCTTCTTCAATCACACCTCTCTCCATTGAATTTTGATTAGTTTTGGAATAATGTCTTTGCCACTATACCTTTCGCTCTTCACCCAAAAAGGCTCAATCAAGCGATTTTTAAACTGCCTCTCTTGTGTGAAGAAACCACGTGGATTGGGGTTTTCGTGTGCTGTTGCCTTGCTGTAACTACCAAACGTCAAAAACCCAAGTTCAGGGTGATAAAGCGTCCAATATTCACCGACACCTTTAAATCTCGCTGTCATCCGATTGCCTCCAACAAGTCTTTAGGGATATACTGAAGTTTGCCGCCTCGGAGGCACAGGACCATGGTCATCAGCGCGAACATGTCCACCACCAGCATAATCTCTTCTTCCTCTCTGATGCGCACCAAATCACCGGCTTTCACAGTCACACTCTCTTATTTGTTCCGCGCGATTTTGCTGTATACAGATCGGGCAGCGGATATATTCCGGCGCCGGTCCCACTCGGTTCAGATTGGCATGCCAGTAAGAACGCCACAGTTTCGGACTGTGCACCACCGTGTCCAGCCAAGGACCGAGGAACCAGTCGATGCAGCACTCCGGGATGCCGGAATGCCGGCCGCACTCTCGGTGTCGGTCTGTATGCTGCGAATCGGGAGTGATCACCGATCAGCCCCTTCCGGTGCCGGGCTCATGGGTAGGAATCGTCACGTCGTGGATCCAATTGCCGGCCCGTTCAAAACCGACCAGGTACAGCAGTTCACTGAGGGGGTGGGCCACCACGTTGTGCAGTGTCCACTGACAGCGACCTAGCTTGGATAGAAAATTACCGACTTTCATTGATCACCGCCAAAAGATCATGGTTTATCGGATAAGGCCCGCTGTAATCCGGATTGACATGCCACTGAATATAGGCCGTGTCGCTGCCCCATCGATCGTCAAGCATTTCCAATACCAGACCGTAGTCTATTGCATCAGGGTGCATCCACTTCACCAAATCACCGACTTTTATCTGATTCTTCATGCTGCCTCCAGCGCCGAGAGGACGCGCAGTTCGCCGATCAGGAACCATCGTTGGCCAAAAGGATATTCGACCAAAGCTGTCTCCCATATGCCGGGCGGTCGACTGATTTCCACCACCAGACCAACGGCACCATCCCATTCGGGGCGAATTTCGCCCCACACTTTCTGCACCAGGTCACCGACTTTCATGGCTTTCATGACTCCTCCAATTGGCAGACTGGCACTAGCGCCCCTTCGGTGTGTGTCCATACGTTTTCACCGTAAAGGCTATTGGTCCACCGGACGGTATAGGGCTCGTAGTATATGTATGGAGCGTAACTGATAATGAGGCCGAGGCCAAGATCGACATCGCTTACGGACCTCACCAGATCACCGACTTTTAATTTCATTGCCATTCCTTCGTTACAGCCCCATTATACTATGCTGCCGGCGATCTTACACAAAAAGCGATTTGTGAATTAACATATCCAGAATTTGCTGATAAACTTTATGTTGTAGATTGCCGCGATTGAGGGACATGCGCTGCGGGTTTTTGACTTTGGGCTGCTGTCCAATTGCAGCATCTACCATCATTTTCCACTGCTTTTCGCCGCGACCCATCAGAACGATGCGGTCCGGGTCGGCCATGGCTTTCCTGACCCAAGGTCCAACAAAATCAAGGTGAATATTGCTGACCACCGCACTGTCCGACCAATACCTGGATCTCCAGGGCACCAGTTCCATAATGCACACCTGCTGCGAAAGAAATAGCCACGTTTTTTCTTCGTCCCACCCCAATCCCCAGGAAATTTCCTGATGTAGATCGCGAAAGAGGTTGGCATGCCACCGATCGTGCCGGCGATAATCCGGATGCAAATAAGGATTGTGATAGTCTTCCGGTTCAAAAATACAGTGAGCAACTTTTTCAAATCTGCGAAAATGCTCTGGCTGCGTTATGAGATTTAAGGATTTAAGATCCCAGCTGGGGTTTTTGAGAAGCAGCATTATTGCTGCGTGCTGAGGGTTGCCTGACCAGCACATCGGAGGTAGCAATTTTCCGGTGACTGGGTGCAGGTAGTGCAGCGTGAGGTCATTGCCATTTTTCTTACGCGCCACTTTCGCATTATGTTCTAATATCAATTTTGCTTCTTCAGGACGCACAAAGGGTTCTTCGCTGCCTATCTTTCTATGATTGAATGGATTTGTAATTTTATCTTCTTTCATTTTTTTCTCCATTGCACAAGAGCCGAAGAGATTCTCTCCACGCTGTTGCCACCGAGCCATTGGATAGCAACACGTAATAGAGCGGTTTGGACATCAAGTCGATCCAGCCGAGCTTGTCGGTGTTAGGGTTAGGCTCGACCACGTTGACCACTAAGCCGTACTGCCGACTGGGGTCAATGTGTGCGCCAACAAGCTCCACCACGTCGCCAATCTGCGGTTCCTGATAATTCATGAGCTGCACACTTTTCGCAGAACGTGGATGATAGAAACGTTATGAGTCTGTCCGTTGCTGTCGACGGCTGAGATCTCAGTGCACTCTGCGTGATCGGCCCAGTTTTCCACGCCCAAAACCAACAACAGCTTTTTTTCCACGCCCGTTCCGACTCGAGCCTCTATCAGATCTCCAGGATGCAGATCGGCTGCAAGCTGAGCGCAGCGAGATCGCCTTGTGTCCCACGGCTTATGACCCTTTTCGTTCAAGGAAACCCCCGGGCTCCTAGAGTGGCGTCACTTTGATCTTCTTGTAATCACGCTGCATGCCATCCACCAACACTGTGACGTCTCAATTATATCACGAAAGGAGAGGCAGCCAAATATTAGTAGTCGTTGTGGTTAAACATGCCATTCTTTGCTTGTCATGAAAAATTAGCCTTAATCGCCCTTCGAATTCGGGCTTCCAATAGCTTTCTGGAGGCGACTGATTCTTTAAGGCCGATAGCACCATCCAGATTTGCCCCTGTGAGGTCTGCCCCATGTAGGTCTGCCCTTGTGAGGTATGCATCTCTGAGGTCTGCCAATCTGAGGTTTGCCCTTGTGAGGTATGCATCTCTGAGGTCTGCCCTTCTGAGGTCTGCCACTCCGAGGTCTGCCCCTACGAGGTTTGCCTCTTTGAGGTATGCCCCTCTAAGGTCTGCCCTTCTGAGCCTTGCCCCTTTTAGGTCTGCCCTTCTGAGATATGCCCTTCTAAGGTCTGCCCCTTTTAGGTCTGCCCCTTTTAGGTCTGCTCTCTTGCCGCCTTCTTTGCCATGAAGCCACATTCGGTGAAGCTTCAGAATTTCGGAAAGTTGTTCTTCGGTTAATTGCATTTTAAACTCCTAGGAACCCGACGCCCTTCTTTAAATATTACCATGGCAGAAAAGCCGCGGCTTTTTAATTAATTTCAAAGCGGCGTCACGTTGATCTTCTTGTAATCGCGTTGTATGCCGTCCACCAGCACCCTAACGTAGGAATTGTGAAGACCACCCCATGACCACGACTTAACAATGATTCCCACCATGCCATCGGGTGTCTCCACCAGATCATTGGGCGCGTAACCCGGCCCCCACTGGACGTCGACTGACTTTCGATACTGCTCCATTTCCCAGCCGAGGTCGACCACTTCCAGGCGCGCCTCCAGATTTTTCTTGGAGCGGCGACGGATGCGCTGCAGCAACTTGCGATCTGCCGCCGCGGACCATGGCGACGGGCCGCGCGACTCCTCCCACTCCGCAAAGGCGCGATTGGCCGTGGCCTTCAGGTCCTTTATCTGGGGATTCTGGCTGTGCCACTTGTCCCAAGCTCTTGACCACCGGCCGGTGAGGAAGCCCCGATCGGCCATGGCCACGTCGGCAGCACCGCCGTGCAATTGCTGGTCCGCCAACAGCTCGGAGCGCTTGGAGGCCACAGCCGCTTCGTACTCAGCGTAGTACCGGGTGCGTGCCTCTTCATGTTCCTGCGCATAGAGATTTTCGCGTTCTTGCTGGACCTGCTTGGCTAGCGCTCTCTTGTCGGCTAGTGACATCTTTCTTCGTGCCATGATTCTCTCCTCGAGGCCGCAGCCTCTCGTGTCTTACAGTCCCATTATACACCGATTCGAGAAGGCTTACACGGATTTTTCCAATTTTAGCCAACTCGATTTCGGTTACTCGAAGCAAGGGCCGAATTGCCACTAAGATCGACTTTAACCTTGGTGCCGGAAGAGCGATTCCAGCATTAGATTGCGAACAAAACGACGCAGCAGAGACTCGGTCTGCAGTCTTTTCTCACGAGGCAATCCGCACGAAGCGCTATCCGAAAGAATCTGAGCAATCTCCATTTTCACAGCGTCGGGCAGTGGTGGCAGCATGCTGGCAAAGCTTTCGAGATCTCCGTTGCAAAGAAATTTTCGCATCTGGGTGCCACTGATCTGAATGGTGGAAGTCCTGGGCACTCCAACCCCTCTGATCGAAGGCGCTTGGACGTTTTTCCACAATTCACCGTATTTGCCTGTCATGAACTGATCAGAGTAATTTTGCACGATGTCTGCATCGTCGGAGTATATGTTGATGATTGTATCTTGTACTCGGGCGGTCTCACCACTGAACGGCACCACGAATGTTTCTTCGCCGTACTGATAGGCTTGGTGCAGGGCTTCACAAACCGTGTGAATGTTTCTAACCGGCGAGGAACTGGCGCCGTCGTCGGGGGAGATGATGCTGGCTTTGGAGGGCAGCTTGAGATTAGGCTTCAGGAGTTGATTCCAGATGTAGCGCATGTCGCTGCCAAAAACTGCAGTCTCTCCTGGTTTCGGAACTTCTATTTTTCTGGCGCCCTGCTTGACAGTGCGAGGATCATCCGGATCCTTTATCTTTCTGGTACCGCGGCTGGAGAAGGAAACAAACACTAGAACTCGATCGTTAACCGGCAGTTCCACTTCGCGAATCTCTTCGGCCATTTCTGTGACAGAAGCAAATTCAACCAGCATGTGATGGCCGGCATGATAGGGCTTAGCCGACATGGGAACTAGTCCGATTTTCATATTCGATTCCTTTCTATAAGTTTATCAATTTCTTTTTTATCAGCCTTGGTTAGTTTTTCCTTAAGAAGACTTGAAACATAGTTTCTTAAAGCAAAATATTCCTTAAGGTACCTTTGTGTCGGGGGCGTAAAACTTTCCATTGCGACGCTTTTATTTGATGAACCCATTATACTTAAAGCAGTCGAAATAATTTCTTCCATTTCAGAGCTACTTAAGGTCCTAGACACAGACCTCATTCTACGCATAAAGTCGTCCCGATCATCTTTTGAAGCAACCTCAGTGCCGTCGCCTCTTTTGCCATCCTTAATTGATGATCCTATAGTTTTTGCAAATAATTCTTCAGGCTCTACAAGGGTTAAAGACCCAATTGGAGTTTCAGTTAATCCACCAAGAATTTTTACCATATTTGATGTGTTTAATCGACCATCCTTCATTCCGAACCCTTCAGGAGATAAAAAGAAAGACTTGATCTTTGCAACTAAATCATTTATCCCTGCCGGTGGCGAAGTCGTAGCAACCAAAAACTCTTTTGATAGATCTGGAGGTAAGTACTTATTAATATTATTAATAACCTGGTCCCTTGAGATAGGCGCTGTAACATGGCCCCAACGAATTACTGGGTTTGCAGGATCTTTTGTACATACGCAGCCAATATTCCCCAGCGAATTTGCATTTTTGTTTTTTAATATTAAGGCTAAAATCGATTCTATTTTAGGGCTAGAGCTTGAAGTAGCGCTTCTTATAGTTTTTGCCGACGGCTTAAACGCAGATTTAACCGAGTACAGTGTGCCGTCTGGTCCTACGGCATCATAAAAAACCGTTACGCCACCTTTACCAGCCTCATTGCCTGTTTGATCATCTACTGTAAACCCCCAGTACCTTAGCATTTTTTCCGCGATGGCTTGCCAGGCATTTTTATTGCCTCCTTCAATTGCAATATTAAATACCATCTCATTAAACGCTAGGATCTGTTGCATCCTAGTTGAGGATGCACCGGCAGAAGCTAACTCTTCCATTGCGATTTCCATAACATTTACATCGATCACGCCATCAGGAATATCTAAGGCTGCGCTTCCTGCAGCGCCGGCGTCGAGTACCAATGCCTCTTTAATATATTCTTTTAGTAAATCACTACTCATCCTATAACTCCTGCCCAAGCTCGGACATATTTTCTAAGGACAGCCTCTTCGACTGTCTCTTCTTTTGGCATCCTTTCGGCACGACCGACAATCTGATTCATCATGGCAAAAGCGCCAGTCAGCTTATACAATTTATGGCTGCCAGGCGGATACTCAAACACCACGCCTTCGAGAGTTGATGCTACGTTTTCAATCGGTCCTAATTTTTCCAACTGTTTTTCTAGCATCTCACCGATAGCCTCGGCATCTCCACCGCGTGCGCTTTGAATTTTGACGATGGCATCTTCCAGCTGCTGTCTCATGCGTGCAATCTCAGCATCCTGTTCGCCGATGAAAAATGACTTGAGACCCCTCAACACCTCAATGGCAAAATCTGATATTGCTCTTTCGACTGGCGCCACTATAGCCCCAACAGTTTTGCGTCGCCTGGACTTGGTGGCCAAATTTGCCACCTCCCTGTGGAGCTCTTTGGGAATTTTCTTTTTGACCGCAGCATATGTTGGCGCGCCGGGAGCATCCGTGATGACTTTGATGAGTTCTTCCTGCAGGTAGATGGGAATTGGCAGATCACCCACCACACCCATTCTCAGCTGCTCAGACACGTAATCTCGCAGCGTGGAGCTGTCGGACATACCCAGAGAGTCCAGGTCGGCCACCAGATTGTCGTAAGCCAGACTGTCGTTTTCGGCAAAGTTCTTAAGCTGCACCACTTGAGGCCCATAGATCGACCAGCGCTGCTCATCAATATCTGTTTCTGCTCCTTCGACCGCGCTAACGAGTGCTTGAAATTGTCCACCGGGATTGATTTTCTTTTCACTGCCGGAAAACTGTTGAATATTGTGCAGCACAATGTAATTGCCGTCATACACAATCATGTTCGGATTGTTGACATACATAATTTCAGCATTTACGTACGTATCAGCATCGGGCCCGAATATTTTCAGCAGCTGTTCCTGACTCAAAGATCTTACGCCCATTTCGATGGCTTTCAAACCTTGTGTGAAAGCTTCGCGTACTGTTGGCACCGGATGATTAGCCCACTTGTCAGCATACTCGGTGGGGGTCATGCCGCCTTTTCGAACGTCCGAGGGGTTTCTGGCCGTTCTTATCTGATCGGTCTGCGCATCCCAAGTGAAAAAAAGATTTTGGCCATCCACCTTTTCTATGGCTTGCATTTCAGCTGTGGCAACATCTCTTAAAACATCTTTGATTTCTCCAAAAGTGAAATCAAGATTTTCGTGAATATGATTAAGATGTCCAGCAACTCCACCCATGATAATTTTTCCTGTTGTAGTCTATGTGCTTAAGCTCAATATATGAAGTGACTGATCGAATGTATTTTCGCAAGACGTTTTTCATACGTCCTTAAATATCATCTCAAGATGCGCTTCCAAATATTTCGTGCAGCAAATAGAGGCCGACGAAAGCGCACAGCACGTAGACGATCACGAGACTTTTTTCAAAAGACTGGCAGGAATCCTAAATGTTTTACCTGAAGCATCTAGCACGCGAACCCAAGAACTTGAAGAACGAATTTCAAAAACTAGGGCAGGCATCACGGCCTTGCTTGCCGCTCCATAGAAGTGCGTCACCTCAAACCATTCCACTAAATCACCAGAAATCAAATCATGATAATCAGATCTGGTCTGCGGCCCAGTGGGCTTCCCAATGCTGCGGACGGTTATGGTAGTTCCTTCGGACATTAGTCGCAGGAATTATAGTGAGTTACCACAAACGTCTCACCATCCCAGCGTCCCCAAGTGCCGTAGCCGGCCGGATGGAAATTGTGCTTTACAGCTGCGAACCAAGCACTGACCTCTTCAGGCGGACCGGTCACTGCATAAGTTGTGCAGAAAGAATCGCGATTCTTGGAAATGTTGAGATTGGGGAAGTCGCTCACTGTAATTCTCCTCGGTTTTCTTTTACGTTGCAAATTTCCAAAATGGCATCGCGCGTCTCAAAGACGTCCTCGATGATGGTCTGTGATCGATTCATGGTCAGGCGCGCCAGTTTGAATAGTTCGCCTTCCACTGCTCGCTTGATTTCTTCAACTTGATCCATCAGTAAACGATCCTCTCGTCAATGGTGTAATCAGTGCGGGTATTGCCAGAGTTCCAATCGTTGATGGCATTGCGCTCCACAC
>Ga0255751_10000787_pt1 | contig 29772 bp, 31 predicted proteins | sample 071ome_20_FD_179951 | JGI IMG/M metagenome (GOLD analysis project Ga0255751, IMG submission 179951) | Coastal salt marsh microbial communities from the Groves Creek Marsh, Skidaway Island, Georgia - 071412BT metaG (version 2) | ecosystem: Environmental > Aquatic > Marine > Intertidal zone >... | reverse complement strand
AGGTCCAGGTGCCGACGGCCTTCGCACCGGGGTCGAGCTCGGTGATTTCGTCGACGAAGAGGAACGGAGGCCGGTGCGGCAGGACCTCGTCGGGACACGGAATGCTCATGCGTCCTCCAGTGCGGCGAGCAGCTTCTCCGGGGTCGCCTTGGGACTGATCTTGTACCACGCGTGCTCGACCTTGCCGTTCGCGCCGATCACGAAGGCGGAGCGGATAATCCCCTCGTACTCCTTGCCGTAGAGCTTCTTGGGGCCCCACGTACCGTACGAGTCGGCGGTGGCGTGATCCGGGTCGGAGAGCAACGGAAAGCCGAAGTCGTGCTTGGCATCCCACGCGGCCTGGGCCTTCGGGAGGTCGGGAGAAATGCCGAGAATGACGGTGTCGCCGATCTCGCCGGCAACGTCGCGGAGCCCGCACGCCTGGGTCGTGCAACCGCCGGTGTTGGCCTTCGGGTAGAAGAAGAGCAGCACCCGACGACCCTTGTAGGCGCTCAGGCGGTGCTTGGCGCCGCCTTGGTCGGCGAGATGAAACGCCGGCGCACGGTCACTGGCAGCGAGACGAACGGGATCGGTCATCGCTGCAACCTAGACCGGAACAGTCGCCCGGACGCGCAACGGGGACGGCCGCGAGGCCGTCCCCGTCTGCGATTTCGCGGAAGCGAGACTCAGCTCTTGCCAGCGGCCTTGAGCTTCGAGCCGGCGGTCACCTTGGCACGGGTGCCGGCCGGGACCTGGATCGCTTCGCCGGTCTGCGGGTTGCGGCCGGTGCGAGCGGAGGTCTTGGCCTTCTCGACCTTGAGCCAGCCGGTGATCGACACCTGGTTGCCCTTGCCGATTTCGGCTGCGATGGTCTCGAACATCGCGTCGAGCGCCGCACCGGCATCCTTCTGGGAAATGCCAGCCGAATCGGCCATCGCTGCGACGAGTTCGCCCTTGTTCATGATTGGTACTCCTTGCTTTGTTCCACGGCAATCGCGGAGACTGGGTTACACGCGAGTCGAAATCGCGCCGTGAGTCAAGCATTTCCGCCTGTCCCTGGAACTACTTTGCCGCAGAATGACGCGGAAGTCATGGATCCCTGACCCCAGTGGGGCCAAATGACAACCGATCGGGCGAGGCCGGACAGGGCGCTCACACGCCGCCGTCGGCCTCCTCGGTGTTGCGCATGAAGTCGGCTGAGCGCACGAAGTACTCGATCATCGCGGAGCGCATCGGCTCGGCCGGCGGATCCGCTTCGAGCGCAGTGATCATGCAGCGCAGCCATGCGTCGCGGGCCGCGAGGTCGACTCGATAGGGGTTGTGGCGCATCCGCAACCGAGGATGCCCACGCTCGTCCGAGTAGGTCGTGGGCCCGCCCCAGTACTGCATCAAGAACAGCCGGAGCCGTTCCTCGGCGTCGGACAGATCGCGGGGATACATCGGCCGTAGCAGGTCATCGGCGGCGACTTCGCCGTAGAACCGCTCGACGAGGGCGGAGAAGTAGGGCTCACCGCCGACGGCTTCGTACAGGGTCACCTCTTCACGCACCCGGTCGACGCTAGCCCGATGCCCCTGGTTGGCGAACAACACCGTTCGCTACGCTCCCGTTCGTGCCTGACCTCTCGACGAGCAACCCGCTGCGGCTGCGAAGAAACCGTCGCTGATGTCCGCATCGGTCGGCCGGGCCCGGGCCCGGATCGGGCTTCTCGGTAATCCTGGTGACCTCTACGGCGGGAACGTCCTCGCCGCCACGATCGATACGTTCGAGACGGTCGCGACGGTGACCGACACTGTCTTCTACGCCCCGGCGTCGTTCCAGCCCGACGTTGCGGACCTGCAGCGACTCGCAATCGCCCGAGTCGCCCCCTCGAAAGGGGCGATCGCGCTCGGGCTGACGACCGACGTGCCCGTGCAGTCGGGCCTCAGCGGTTCGAGCGCCATCCTGCTGGCGACACTTCGGGCGCTCGACACCCACCTCGGCCTCGGCCTCCAGCCGCTCGAGATGGCACAGATCGCCTGGGACATCGAACGCGAGGAACTCGGCATCGTCGCCGGCCCCCAGGATCGCGTCATCCAGGCCCTGGGAGGCCTCCAGTACATGGACTTCTCCGGCCCCGACGAAATCGGCACCCACGAGTCTCTCGATCCCGATCTCCTCCCGCCGCTGCTCCTCGCCTGGCCCGAGGAACCCGGCACGCCCTCAGGCGACGTGCATCGAGCGGTCTGGGAGCGCTGGAGCGCCGGCGACTCGGCAGTGCGGCAGTCGATCGCCGGATTCGCCGAGATCGCCGACACCGGCCGTCAGGCACTTCTCGACGGCGACACAACGGCGTTTTGCGATGCGGTCGATGCCAACTTCGATCTGCGCCGCATGATCTTCGCGCTCGACGACGACCAAGCAGCCCTCGTCACGGCCGCACGAGCAGCGGGCGCGGCGGCGAAATTCTGCGGCTCCGGCGGCGCGATCGTGGCGGTTCCGAGACCGGGGACCGACCTCGACGCTGTCGCCGACTCACTCGAATCAGGGGCGTCAGTCTGCCGCCGAGTTCGCGTCTCGCTCACCCCGTAGGAACGCGTCGCGGGCTTCGTCGCCGTGACCCTGCAGGTTGAGTTCGTAGGTGAATCCCTGCTCGAAGCGGTAGGAGTTCATCGGGGCGTGATCGATGCCGAGTAGTGATGCCTTTGCCGCTCGGATCACCGGGGCGGACTTCGAGGCGATCACGCCAGCGATCTCACGAGCGCGATCCATCAATTCGCCGGCCGGAACGACATCGAGCACGGTGCCCCATTCGTGCAGTTGTTCGGCCGAGACCGGCTCACAGCTGTAGAGCATCCACCGAAGATGCTTCTCCGGCACGAGGCGACCGAGGTGTGTGGCGGCGCCCAAGGCCCCGTTGTCGACTTCGGGCAGCCCGAACTTCACGCCCTCGGCGGCGAGCACGATGTCGGCGGAGCCCGCCAACCCGATGCCGGTGCCGAGACAGAAGTCGTTGACGGCACACACGACGGGGACGGCGCATTCGTAGACGGCCCGAAAAGCCTCGGCGCACGCCCGGTTGACTCCCAGGATCCCCTCGTGTCCCGGCATCGACTGCATTTCCTTGATGTCGACGCCGGCGCAGAAGCCGCGACCAGTGGCGGTGAGAATCACGGCGGTGATCTCCGGGCGATGCTTCACCCCGTCGAGCAGCTCGGCGATCGCCTGAGTGTCAGCGATCGGGAGCGCGTTGACCTTCGGGTTGTCCATGACCAGCTCAAGGACTCCCTCGGCGGTGACCGACTGGTGGATCGTCATCGGCGCACCAACACCGACGAACCGTGCCCGAACAGGCCCTGGTTGGCGGAGATGCCGACGCGGGCGCCCTCGACCTGGCGTTTCCCGGCCTCGCCCCGGAGCTGCCAGGTGAGCTCACATACTTGGGCGATCGCCTGGGCGGGCACGGCCTCACCGAACGCACCCAGGCCACCCGACGGGTTGACGGGAAGGCGGCCGCCGATCTCGGTGACGCCGTCGCGCAGGAGCTTCTCGGCCTCGCCCTCGGCGCAGAAGCCGAGTTGCTCGTACCAGTCGAGCTCAAGGCTCGATGACAGGTCGTAGACCTCGGCGACATCGACGTCGTCAGGACCGAGACCGGACTCCTCGTACACCTTGTCGCCGATCGATTGCTTGAAGCCTCGCAACGGTTCGGGTGTGGCGCCAGCCGAGTCGGTGGCCATGTAGGGCAGGTCGATCACGGTGTCGGGAGAGACGGGTGTGACCGTGGACAGACCCGCGATTCGCACGGGATCGGTGTGGCCGTGGGCCTTGGCGTACTCCATCGAGCAGACCACGAGGGCGGCACCCCCGTCGGAGGTCGCACAGATGTCGAGCAACCGAAGCGGATCCGAGACGACTGGCGAGTTCATCACGTCCTCGATGTCGTACTCCTTGGTGAAGCGAGCCAACTCGTTGTGCACGGCGTGACGAGAGTTCTTGACCTTCACCCGGGCGAAATCCTCCTGGGTGGCGCCGAAGAGATCCATGCGGCGACGGGCATTGAGGCCGAAGTACACGGGGTTTGTGGCGCCGACGAGCTTGAAGCGCAGCCAGTCGGTATCGTCCGGGCGGTCGCCCTCATTGGGCTTGAGGAAGCCCTTCGGTGTGGTGTCGGCGCCGATGACCAGCGCCACGTCGGTGGCGCCGGACAAAATCTGGCCGCGGGCGACCTGCAGGGCGGTAACGCCCGAGGCGCACGCTGCGTAGCTCGACGCCACCTGCGCCCCGTTGAAACCGAGCGCTCGCGCGAACGTGGCACCGGCGACATAGCCGGGATAGCCGTTTCGCACCGTGATCGCGCCGGAGATGTAGCCGACATCATTCCAGTCGACTCGGGCTTCGTCGAGCGCCTTGCGAGCAGCAACCGTGCCGTACTCGACGAAGTTGCGCCCCCACTTCCCCCAGGGGTGCATCCCGACGCCGATGATCGCGAGTTCGTCCATGATCAGTTCCCCTCAGCAGCGGCGGTCGTTCCGGCGGTGCCTCGAGGGCGCCACTTCCACACGGTGTACTCGTGCTCGTCGTCTTCGTTGAGCACATCGATGTAGAGCTCCATCTCCATGCCGATCTCGAGATCGTCAGGCGTGATGCCCTGCGTGCACTGTCCCAGCACCACCATCTGCTCCCGCTCGAGCTTCACGGCGGCGATGGTGATCGGCTCGTAGGGGTCGGTGTTGGCGACGAACGGAGGTGGCGGCGCATAGGAGCTCGTGGTGTAGCTCCAGACCGTTCCGGTGTTCGACAGCAGCACCTCTTCGAGTTCGGCGCCGACCGCGGCCGGGTCACCGCCCGCCATGCCGGGCAGGTGAGAAGGAAAAAAGTAGGACTCACGGTCGGGGGTCTTCGCCCCGATCAAGTGGGCGACGCCGTCGACCTCGGTGAAGAGGCCGTCGACGGCGGGTACACGGGTCTTCGTCACACACGAGACGGTACCGCGAGCATTGGGTCCACCGTGAACCAGCGGGTTACCGTCCTCTCATGACTGCAGAACGTTCGGTATCCGGTTGGGACGACTACCCCGTCCATCAGACCTCGGAGTTCATCCGCCACGTCGCCACCTCCGACCGGAACTTCTACGACCGCTACTACTTCAACCTGCACCCGTCATCCGACGAGTACTTCGCGATCTTCGGGCTCGGGCAGTACCCCAACCTGGGCACGACCGACGCCTTTCTGGCGGTCACCAAGGACGGGACCCAGCGCATCATGCGGACCTCGAAGCCGCTCGAGGACCGCATGGATATCTCGGTCGGCCCGATGCGGGTAGAGATCATCGAACCGCTCGAGAAGCTCCGGGTGATCGTCGAGCCGAACGACGCCGACATCGCCATGGACGTCACCTGGACGGCATCGATCCCTGCCTTCGAGGAACCACGCCAGTATCTGCGCAGCAGGGGCACGGTCGTCTTCGACACCCAGCGGTTCGCGCAGATGGGCCGCTGGGAGGGCACGCTCACCGTCGCCGGTGAGGACATCGCCGTCACGCCCGATCGCTGTGGTGGCAGCCGCGATCGTTCCTGGGGCGTCCGTCCTGTCGGTGAGAAGCAGCCCGACGGCATCCGGCAGTCGATCTCGGTCATGCCGGGCATGTGGAACTACATGCCGATCGATTTCGGCGACCACTCGATCGTCTACATGTGCCACCAGCGCCCCGACGGGGTTCGTCCCCTCGAAGAGGCCGTCCGGGTTTGGGCCGACCCAGAACGGCCGGTCGAGTGGCTCGGAACTCCCGAGTGGGATCACGACATGATCTCCGGCACCCGTCTGCTTTCCGGAAGCCGCATCACGATGCCCGATGCGCCCGAGGGTCCGATCACGGTCGCCGCCAAGCCGCTCGTCACCAACTTCATCTCTATCGGCACCGGCTACGGCTTCGAAGAGGACTGGCGCCACGGCATGTGGCAAGGCGACGACGAGGTCGTGCAAGCGCTGACCTACCAAGTCGACGAGATCCGAGGCCTCGCCCAGTACGGGGTCGTCGATTCCGTCGGCGAGTTCACCTACGGGGATCAGGTCGGGTACGGCCTCTACGAGCACGGCTTCTTCGGGCCGTTCCCGGCGATGAACCTGCACGACCGCGGTGACCTCCACCCCTGAGTGACAACTACCCTCGCCACTCGATGGCCGAGTCGTCACTCCCGCCCCCACCACCTCCTCCCCCGCCTCCACCACCGAATCCGTCCGGGGGTGCGAGCGAGTGGAAGGACCAGGGTCGGCCACCACTGATCCCGTTCCCGCCGTCCGTCCGGTGGGGACTCGGCGACGCGTTCGCCAGTTTCGGTGTCTTCGTCGTGACGTCGATCGTGCTGGTCGGGATCATGGCACTGGTCGCTCCCGACGCAGCCCTGAACTCGCCGTGGCTCCCACTTCTCGTCGCCGGCCCGCAGATCGCTCAGGGCGGTTTTGTGTGGTTGGTCGCGAGGCGCAAGGGCACCGGGATCGACCGGGACTACGGGATGACCGTTCGGAAGATCGACTGGCTGATCGGGCCCGTGCTGATGGTCGGCGGTTTTCTCGCCGTCGCGGGTGTTGTCGCCACCATGAACGAACTGGGCGCGGAGACGCCGACAGCGAGCGTTGCGGAACTCCTCGAAGACGCCGCCGACGAAGGACTCGACGACTCGTCAGAAGGGCCGGACGGGCTCCTCGGTGATACGAACGAGTCGGGCCTCACGACCTGGATCGTCTTCGTCGCGGTATTCGCCGCCACCGCCGTCCCAGTGATCGAGGAACTCGTGTACCGGGGCCTGTGGTGGAGCGCCCTGATGAAGCGGGGAATGTCGGAATGGTGGGTGTTGCTCATCACCTCCGCCGCATTCGCCGCAGCTCACTTCGAACCGAGTCGGTTCCCCGTGCTGTTCACCCTTGGCATCGCGCTCGGCATGGGACGACTGCTCACCGGACGCATCGGCGCCTCGATCATCACCCACGCCCTGATCAACGGCCTCGGCATGATCGCGCTGCTGGCAACGGTGTAGCCGGTTCGCCACCGGCCCAGTGCTACTGTCTGCACCACGTCGTCTGGCACGGCGGGAGAGTCCTCACCTCGAGTGAGGCGCCGAAGGAGCAACCACCCGGAACCCTCTCAGGCACCCCGACCGTCGGGCCGTGGGCGTCTCGGGAGAGTGGCGCTTCGTGCGTCCGCCGAAGGGGAAAGCCGGCGACGGCGAAGCTCTCAGGCACCAGGACCGAGCGGGGACACCACCACCCACCGGGAGTTCTGATGTCCACCGTTCCGCCCTCCATCGCCGACCAGGCAGGCCGCGATCCCTTCGAGTCGCGCCATATCGGCCCGCCCGAGCACGAGCAGGCACACATGCTCGCGACGATCGGTGTCGACTCGCTTGGCGAACTCATCGATCGCACCGTGCCCGCCGACATTCGTCTCCACGACGTGCTCGATCTTCCCGAACCGCTGGGCCAACTGGGTGCTCAGCAGGAACTCAAGGCCATCGCCGAGCGCAATCGGTCCAATGTGTCGCTAATCGGGATGGGCTACCACGGCACCGTGACACCGCCGGTCATCCGCCGCAACGTCCTCGAGAATCCCGGCTGGTACACCGCCTACACGCCGTACCAGCCCGAAATCTCCCAGGGCCGCCTCGAGGCGCTACTCAACTTCCAAACCATGGTGATCGAGCTGACCGGGATGGAGGTCGCCAACGCATCCCTCCTCGACGAACCGACCGCCGTGGCGGAGGCGATGACGATGCTGCATCGGGTCAACAAGGCTCGCCCCGGTGACCGGTTCGTGATCGACACCGCTGCGCACCCGCAAACGATTGCCGTCGTCGAGACCCGAGCCAAGCCGATCGGCCTCGATACCGTCGTCGCCGATCCGATGACCGCGGACCTCGAGGGTGCCTTCGGCGTGATGATCCAATACCCAGGCACCACCGGTGCCATCGTCGACCTGCAGCCGATCATCGAACGGGCTCACGCGGCCGGCGCCCTCGTGGTGGTCGCCGCCGACCCGCTTGCGCTCACCGTGCTCACGCCACCCGGCGAGCTCGGCGCGGATGTCGTCGTGGGTTCGACCCAGCGCTTCGGGGTGCCGATGGGATTCGGCGGTCCCCACGCTGCGTACTTCGCCACCCGCGAGGCGTTTCAGCGATCGTTGCCAGGTCGGGTCGTCGGCGTATCGGTCGACGCGAAGGGGCGCGCTGCGCTCCGTCTCGCCCTGCAGACACGGGAGCAGCACATCCGCCGCGAAAAAGCCACATCGAACATCTGCACCTCACAGGTTCTGCTCGCCGTGATGGCGTCCTTCTTCGCCGTGTACCACGGGCCCGACGGGCTCCGCCGGATCGGCGATCGCGTCGCCCGACTCTCGGCAATCCTCGCCCGTGGCCTCACCGACGACGGGATCGAGATCGCTCACGACCACTTCTTCGACACCGTCACCGCCCGGGTGCCGGGACGGGCCGACAAGGTGATGGCGGTGGCGCTCGCCGATGGGGTGAACCTTCGCCGTATCGACGACGACACCGTTGCGATCTCGCTCGACCAGCTCACCGATCGCTCGATCATCGAGCGGGTCTGGTCGGCCTTCGGCATCGAGGCCGACCTCGACACCCTCGGGGCACTCGGCCTTGATCCCCGACCCGAAGCACTCCGCCGTACGTCTCCCCCGCTCGTTCACCCGATCTTCGAGGCCTACCACTCCGAGACCGAACTGGTTCGCTACATGCGCATGCTCGTCAACCGCGACATCGCGCTCGACCGTTCGATGATCCCGCTCGGCTCGTGCACGATGAAGCTCAACGCCGCCACGGAGATGGAGCCGGTCAGCTGGCCCGAGTTCGCCGACATCCATCCGTTCGCGCCGGTCGACCAGACGGTCGGCTACCAACGCATGATCGACCAACTCGAGCGTTATCTCGTCGAGATCACCGGCTATGACGCCGTGTCGCTCCAGCCCAACAGTGGTGCCCAGGGCGAACTCGCCGGGCTGCTCGCCATCCGCAGCTATCACCACAGTCGCGGTGACGAGCAGCGCGACATCTGCCTGATCCCATCGTCAGCCCACGGCACCAACGCCGCAAGCGCAGTGATGGCCGGCATGCGGGTCGTCGTCGTCCAGTGCGACGATCACGGCAACATCGACACCGGCGATCTCGCCGCCCTCATCGAAGAGCACGGCGACACCCTCGCAGCACTGATGATCACCTACCCCTCGACCCACGGCGTCTTCGAGGTCGAAGTCCGACGCATCTGCGAGATGATCCATGACGCCGGCGGCCAGGTGTACCTCGACGGTGCCAACCTCAACGCCATGGTGGGACTCGCCCAGCCGGGAGCGTTCGGCGCCGACGTCAGCCACCTCAACCTGCACAAGACGTTCTGCATCCCCCACGGGGGAGGTGGCCCGGGCGTCGGCCCGATCGGCGTCGGAGCCCATCTCGCCCCCTTCCTGCCGAACCACCCCTCGACCCCGGTCGCCGGTCCGCCCACGGGGTCAGGCCCGATCGCCGCGGCACCGTGGGGTTCGGCCGGCATCCTCGCCATCCCGTGGATGTACATCCGCATGATGGGCGGTGACGGTCTCCGGCGGGCCACCGAGGTCGCGATTCTCAATGCCAACTACATCGCCGCTCGACTCGAGCCGTACTACCCGATCCTGTACCGAGGCGCCGACGGCTTCGTGGCCCACGAATGCATTCTCGACACCCGGGTTCTGAAGGACGACACGGGCATCACCGTCGACGACATCGCGAAGCGGTTGATCGACTACGGATTCCATGCGCCGACCATGTCGTTCCCGGTGGCGGGCACGCTCATGGTCGAACCGACGGAATCGGAGTCGCTCGCCGAGATCGACCGCTTCTGCGACGCCATGATCGCGATCCACGACGAAGCGATGCGGGTGAAGGCGGGCGAATGGCCCGCCGACGACAACCCACTCGTGAACGCGCCCCACCCCGCCGACGACGTGATCGCCGACGAATGGCCCCACGCCTACAGCCGTCAGGTGGCCGCCCACCCGAGTGCGTTCGATCGCGCGAACAAGTACTGGCCGCCGGTCAGCCGCATCGACGGTGTCGCCGGCGACCGCAATCTCGTCTGCAGTTGCCCGCCGCTCGACACGCTGGCCACGGTGCCCGGCTGACAGGACCGTCGAGTTCTTGCTCGCTCGCTGCCGCCCCCGTAGCGTCTGTCCCGCCGACACGATGCCGAGGGGGCGACATGGAGTTCGGGCTGTTCTTCAACGGGTACCTGCCGGGACCAGCAGCACACGATCCCGATTCTGAGCATCTGATGCTCATGCGCGAGGCCGAGTACGCCGTGCTCGGTGACCGCCACAACTGGAAGTACGCCTGGTTCGGCGAGCACCACGGACTCACCGAATACAGCCACATGTCTGCGCCGTATCCGGTGATGGGGTACGTCGCAGGACGCACCGATCAGATCCATGTCGGCTCGGCCATCACCTCGTTCCCGACGAGCAAGGACCATCCGGTTCGCATCGCTGAACGAGCGGCGATGATGGACCACCTTTCCGAGGGTCGGTTCGAGTTCGGCACCGGTCGGGGCGCCGGCAGCCACGAGGTGCGGACGTTCAACGGCACCGAACTCACCGAGACCAAGGCCATGTGGGACGAGGTCATCCGCGAGATCCCGCGCATGTGGGAGCAGAAGGATTATGAGCACCATGGCGAGGCATTCTCGGTGCCAACGCCTCACAACATCCTCCCGAAGCCCTTCGGCGAGGGGCATCCCCCGATGTGGGTGGCGTGCGGCAATCCTGCTACCTACGCGAAGGCCGGCGCCATGGGCCTCGGGGCGATCGCCTTCAACTTCGAACCGATCCACAACTTGAAGGGCCGGGTCGACGCCTACCTCGAAGCGGCCGAGAACGTCACCGACCCCGTCGGCCAGTTCCAGAACCACAACGTGATGATGACCAACGCCGTGATCTGCCTTGAGGACCGCGAGGAGGCGCGGGCCATGGCGAAACGCAACCTTCGCGGCTACCGGGTGACGATGGTGAACCTCTACCACGACTCCATGCCGCAGAGTCCCGACGCCATCGTGTGGCCGAACGCCCGGGCACACGCCGAGCTCGATGACGCCACCCTCGACTGGGCGATCGCCGAGGGCTACATGCTGTGCGGAAACCCCGAGGAAGTCTGCGAGCAGCTGCAGGCCTACCAGGAGGTCGGCTGCACCCAGGTTACGTTCGGCACCCCCGACGAAGGCTTCGCGCACGAGCAGGTGCTGGAGATGATCGAGGTCTTCGGCCAGCAGGTGATCCCCGAGTTCGATACCGATCCGGAGCATTCGACCACGAAGTATCGCCGGCAGGCCCAGCGCCGCTTCCCGACGTTCAACAACCCGGTCGACCCGATCGTCGATCAGGCCACCCCACCGGAGTTCGCGATCTCGATCTGACGCTCAGTCCGGCGTCTCGAACTCGCCGACGAGCACCTGGGCGTCGCCGAGCGGCCCCGAGGGCATGAGGAAGTGCTGGTAGTACTTCGTGAACCGACCCTGCAGGTTGGCGTCGATCTGGTCTTGGTCGTAGTCCAGCGTGAAGAAGCTGGGGACGCCGAGTCGCTCGGCCGCTTCCTTGGCTCGGTCGGCATCGGCAACGGCCCACACCACGCCGATGAGGCCTTCGCCCTTGGTGTCGAGGATGGCGTCGACATGACTTCCCGCTCCCTCGATCGGGGCGACGAGTTCGATGCCGCCGTCCCACGACATCAGGACCCGCACGCCGAACGCGCTCGCCTCCTCGTCATTGGCCGAGTGGAAGGTGCAGCCGAGCAGCTCCTCGTAGAACGCACGCCCGGCCTCGAGATCACGAACCGCCATCACGACTCGATTCACGCCCTGCTGTTTCATCGTTCCACTCCCCCGTCGGACATGACGTCACGCTGCCAGATCGGCGCGTAGGGTGCCAGCGTGCTGCCTCGTCGTCTCCGCTCATTGCTGTTCGCCCCGGCCGTCCGTCCCGACCTTCTGCGCAAGATGCCGCGCACCGACGCCGACGCAATCGTCATCGACCTGGAGGACGCCACCCCACCCGATGCCAAGGACGCCGGTCGTGTCGAGATGCGCTCGGCGGTCGCCGACCTGGCCGGCCAGCTCCCGATCCTGGTTCGGGTCAACGACGACACGACGCCGTGGCACGACGATGATCTCGACAGCCTTCCGACCGAAGGACTCGCCGGCATCGTGGTGCCCAAGATCGAGACCATCGCCGGCCTCGACTCGCTCGCTGCGCGGCTCACCGACCGCGGCCTCGACATGCCGGTCATCGGTGGGGTCGAGACCGCCCTCGGCGTCGCAGACGCCCGGCCCCTTCTCGCCCACGACGTGGTCAGCGCCGCCTACTTCGGCGCCGAGGACTTCATCGCCGATCTGGGCGGGGTGCGCACAGTCTCCAACGACGAGGTCGCCTATGCCCGGGCCCAGGTTGCCCTCGCGGGCCGTCTCGCCGACGTTACGGTGATCGACCAGATCGTCGCCGACTTCACCGACGATGATCGTTGCCGTCGTGAGTGCCTTCAGGCGCGTGCGATGGGTTACGGCGGAAAGCTCTGCATTCACCCATCGCAAGTCGCGATCGCCAACGAGGCCTTCCTCCCGTCGAGTGAAGAGATCGACCGGGCTCGCCGACTCCTCGAGGCGTACGACGACGCCAAAGCACAGGGTGTGGCGTCGGTTGCGTTCGAAGGCCAGATGGTCGACGAGCCGGTCGCTCGGCAGGCGCGCCGCGTGCTCGCCCAGGCCGACGACTGATCAGCCGCCGTCAGGGCGACACAGCATGAGTGCGTTTCGCACGGTGCGACACACGAGGACGTCGTCCTGGTTGAACACCCGGTGCTCGAACGTGACCACGCCCTGGTTGGGCCGAGACGACGACGCCCGACGCTTCAGGACCTCGGTCTCGACGCGAATGGTGTCGCCGTGGAAGACCGGCGCCGGGAAGACGCTCTCCTCGAAACCCAGATTGGCCACGGTGGTGCCGAGGGTCGTCTCGTGGACGGAAATGCCGACCGCCAGGCTGAGCGTCAGCAGCGAGTTCACAAGCGGTTTCCCGAACTCGGTCTCGTTGGCGGCGTAGTCGGCGTCGAGATGCAGCCACGCCGGGTTCATCGTCATCGTGGTGAAGCCAATGTTGTCGGCTTCGGTGATCGTGCGACGGATGACGTGCTGGATGACGAGGCCCTCGGTCAACTCCTCGAACCACTTGCCAGAGACGGGGCGATCGGTCATGACGGGACCCTAGCCTCGCTCATCCACGCACCGACGCTAGCGCCGGCAGCGGGGAGCGGTGCGTCGCCATCGGACTGATGTTCGTCGCTCCGTATCGGTCGGCCTAGCCTGCGCCCATGCGCACGCACGACCTCGTCATCATCGGCGCGGGATCCGGGAACTCGATCATCGGCCCGGAGCACGACGAACTCGATATCGCCATGGTCGAGCGAGGCCTTTTCGGTGGCACCTGTATGAACGTGGGTTGCATCCCGTCGAAGATGCTCGTGTACGCCGCCGAGATCGCCGAACTCGCCGCCCACACCGGCCCGCAGCTGGGTGTGCGCACCACCTTCGACGGGGCCGACTGGACAGCCATCCGCGACCGCATCTTCGACCGTATCGATCCGATTGCCGCCGCCGGTGAGGACTACCGCAAGGGCCTCGACAATGTCACCGTCTACCAGGATTCGGCGGCCTTCGTCGGCCCCAAGGAGATCCAGGTCGGTGACGACATCATCACGGCCGAGCAGATCGTGATCGCGGCAGGCGCACGAGCCTTCATTCCGCCGATCCCGGGGCTCGACGAGGTCGACTACCACACCTCCGACACGATCATGCGGGTCGACGAGTTGCCGAAACGACTCGCTGTACTCGGTGGCGGCTACATCGCCACGGAGCTCGGCAATGTGTTCGGCATGCTCGGTTCGGAGGTCACCTTCATCGTTCGAAGCGATGCGATGCTCCGCAACGAGGACGAGGCGATTTCTGCTGCCTTCACCGAGGCGTACCGACAGAAGTTCGACACCCGGTTCATGACCGACGTGGCCTCGGCTCGCACCGACGGCGACGACATCGTGCTCGAACTGTTGCCCGACGGAGAAGAACTTCGGGTCGATGCCGTTCTCGTTGCGACGGGACGGGTCCCGAACGGCGATCAGCTCCGACTCGCCGAGCACGGTTATGCGATGGACGATGCCGGTTATGTCGTGACGGACACCCACCTCCGCACCTCGATCGACGGCGTCTTCGCCCTCGGTGATATCACGAATCCGGTGCAGCTCAAGCACGTGGCCAATCACGAGGCTCGAGTCGTCGCCCACAACCTGTCGAACCCTGATTCGATGATCGAGGTCAACCACGAGCTCATTCCTCACGCCGTCTTCGGGCACCCGCAGGTGGCATCGGTTGGCATGACCGAGCGGCAGGCCCGCGAGGCTGACATCAGCTACACGGCGCATGTCCAGCACTACGGCTCCGCTGCGTACGGCTGGGCGATGGAGGACACCACGAGCATCGTGAAGCTGGTGATGGATACCCGCACCCGCACACTGCTCGGGGCCCACATCTGCGGCCCACAGGCGTCGAGCCTGATCCAGCAGCTGATTCAGGGCATGGTGTTCGGCCGTACGGTCGATGAGATGAGCCGCGGGCAGTACTACATCCACCCGGCGCTGCCCGAGGTCATCGAGCAGGCACTGCTCGAGTTGTGAGCCTCAGGAAATGCCGGTGATCTCCTCAGCGGTCTTCTTCGCCCAGGTGTAGTCGGCCTTGCCGTTCGGGCCGCGAAGGACGCTCTCCACCCGCAGGATGCGCTTCGGCGTCTTGTAGGCGGCAATGCGGGTTCGGGCGTGAGCGATGAGGTCGTCGTCGCTGATCTCGGCGCCGTCTTCGAGGCTGAGTACCGCGTTGACGGTCTGCCCCCAGCGTTCATCGGGCAGACCAACGACATTGCAATCGATGACGTCGGGGTGCGACTTCAGCGCTTCCTCGACTTCCTCGGGGTAGATCTTCTCGCCGCCGGAGTTGATGCTGACCGAACCGCGGCCGAGCAACGTGATCGTGCCGTCGGTTTCGACCGTCGCGTAATCACCAGGAATCGAGTAGCGCACACCGTTGATCGTCGGGAAGGTCTCGGCGGTCTTCTTGTCGTCTTTGAAGTAGCCGAGCGGCACGACGCCACGGTTGGCGAGGCGGCCTCGCTCCCCCGACCCGGGTTCGACGATACGACCGTCATCGGTGATCACGACGGTGGTATCGCCGAGTTCGAACGTGGCGGTCTTAGCCTGGTCGGCGTCGCCCTTGGTGAGCTGACTTCCCTGCCCCGGGCTCTCCGAGGAGCCGAGCGTGTCGAGCAAGGTGAGCTTCTTGTGCTCCAGGAATCGCGTCTTGGACTCCTTCGACCACATGACACCCGAGGACATGATCTGGAACAGGCTGGAGAGGTCGTGGGGTTGCCCCGCCGCCTTCGCCCGATCGAGTTCCTCCAGCATCGGACGGGAGAATGCCTCGCCGACGATCGCCAGCATGGTCAGTCGGTGGTGGGCGACGACCTCCCACAGTTCCTTCGCGTCGAACGAACGGCTCGGAAGGGTGGCCACAGCACCACCGGTCATCAGGACCTGCAGCGACACGATGCCCGACGTGCCGTGCATCAGCGGCGCCCCGGCGAGTACCCGCGTGGTGCGGTTGCGGTCGTGGAGTTCGACGGCGGCGGCGACGGCGACCTCGACCGTGGTCGGAACCGGCTGGCCGAGCGGGCGATAGAACGCCTCCGCGCTCTTCTGGAGCTCGGCGTGGGGCCACATGACGGCTTTGGGATTGCCGGTCGTACCGCCGGTGTACAGGAACCAGAGGTCATCACCGGACCGCTCGATTCGGGATGCCGGCTCGTGGGTCGCAAGGAGATCGTCGTAGTGGACGGCACCGTCGAGCAGTTCGCCGCCCCCGACCTGGATCATCAACTGGAGATCAGGGCAGCGATCGCGAACCTCCGCCACACGGTCGGCGAGCGTGACGTCAAAGAAGAGCGCCTTCGCGTCGGCATTGGTGAGCAGATACGCCAATTCGTCGGCCAGGTAGCGATAGTTGACGTTGCACGGCACGGCACGCTGCTTGAACGCTGCAAATTGTGCCTCTTCGTATTCGAACCCGTTGTAGAGGTAGAGCCCGACCTTGTCGTCGTGACCGATGCCAGCGGCGTCGATCGCGGCCGCAACTCGGGCGCTGCGATCCTCGAACTCCCTCCAGGAGTGCGAGTCGAAGCCGTGCGCTGCAGCAACCGCCTCGGGCACGGCGTCGGCGACCCCTTCCCAGATGCTGGCGAAATTCGGCATACACGTCCCCTGTTCCGGCCCGGAGCATACGCTGGCGTGCAGATGTCCCCCGAACCCGGTTCCCTCAACCCCCAGCAGCGCCGGCGCGACCTCGAACGCATGTCCGAGGGCGAACTCGACGTACTGGTCATCGGCGGCGGTGTCACCGGCGTCGGCTGCGCCCTCGATGCGGCGACCCGCGGGCTCTCCGTCGGTCTTGTCGAGCAGCGCGACCTCGCCTCCGGCACGTCCAGCCGTTCCTCGAAGCTCATGCACGGTGGCCTGCGCTACCTCGAGCAGATGGATTTCGCGCTGGTGCACGAGGCGCTCCAAGAACGCGGTCTGCACACCACCTCGATCGCGCCGCACCTCGTGCGCCCGATCTCCTTCCTCATCCCGCTCCGAGGTCGAATCTGGCAGCGCGCGTACTACGGCGCTGGCGTACTCCTCTATGACCTCATGGCGTTCGCCCGTGGCAAGAAGTTTCCCCGCCATCGCCACCTGAGCCGCAAGAAGGCCCTCGAGTTGGTACCCGGACTCCAGCGATCGAGCCTGATCGGCGGAATCCTCTACTACGACGCCCAGATCGACGATGCCCGTCACACGGTGGCCGTCGGCCGCACCGCCGCCCATCATGGCGCGGCGATCGCCACCTCCACCCGGGTCGAGTCCCTCCTCAAGGACGGCGACCGGGTAGTCGGCGCCGTGGTGCGCGACATCGAGTCTGACGAAACCTCCGAGATCCGCGCGAAACGCATCATCAATGCCACCGGCGTGTGGATCGATGACATCCAGGACATGGCGGGACCGGCCGGCCTTCGTGTCCACGCCGCCAAAGGCGTCCACATCGTCGTGCCACGCGATCGGATCGAGGGCAACAGCGGCGTCGTCCTGCGTACACCGTCATCGGTCCTCTTCATTATCCCGTGGGGGGACTACTGGCTGCTCGGCACCACCGACACCACGTGGGATCTCGACCGCGCACACCCGGCCGCCTCATCGAAGGACATCGACTACCTGCTCGAGCAGGCGAATGCAGCGCTCCAGACGCCACTCACCCGCACCGATGTCGTCGGCGTCTACGCCGGTCTTCGTCCCCTCATCGCCGGCGAAGGCGACGACACCACCCAGTTCAGCCGCGAGCATGCCGTCGCTCAGCCCACCGACGGGTTGATCTCGATCGCCGGCGGCAAGTACACGACCTACCGGGTGATGGCGGCCGACGCCGTCGACGCCGCCGTTGCCGATCTCGACCGCCCCGTCGCAGGTTCCAACACCGACGAGGTCCCGTTGATCGGCGCAAATGCCTGGAGCGAAACCTGGGAGCACGCCGCGCCTCGACTCGCTCGTGAACACGATCTTCCCGAGCGCCTGGTCGAACGCCTGCTCTGGCGTCACGGGTCACGGGTTCCCGCCGTGCTCGACATCGCCGATGACGAACGCGGTCACGACGAAATCCTTCCCGGCGGGGGTTACCTCGCTGCCGAGGCCATCTACGCCGTCCGGCATGAAGGCGCACTGCATCTGGAGGATGTGTTGGCCCGCCGGATGCGTATCTCCATCGAGACGGTGGATCGCGGTACGGAGATCGCGGAGCGGGTGGCCGCCCTCATCGCCCCGGAGCTGGGCTGGAGTGCTGACGACATCGTCGACGAAGTCCAGGCATGGAACGATCGCGTCAACGCCGAACTCCTCGCCAACGAGGCGGTCGACGACCGAACCGCCGACACCGAACGTCGGAAGGCGATCGACGGACGCGGGCTCGTCGAGGCCTGAAACATCGGCCGACGTGCCGAACCCGGGCCGTACACTGGCAACCATGTCCAGCTCGTTCGGCACGCTTTTCCGTGTCTCCACCTTCGGGGAATCCCACGGCGGCGGCGTCGGTGTCGTCATCGACGGTTGTCCACCACGCCTGCCGGTCGACCTGGAGGAGATCCAATTCGACCTGGATCGTCGCCGTCCCGGCCAGTCGCGACTCGTCACCCAGCGCGACGAAGCCGACCAGGCCGAGATCCTGTCGGGTGTCTTCGAGGGCTACACGACCGGCACACCGATCGCGATCGTCGTCCGCAACAAGGACCACAACAGCGGCGCCTACGACCACCTTCGCGATGTCTACCGCCCTTCCCACGCCGACTTCACCTACGACGCAAAATACGGTTTCCGCAATTGGGCCGGCGGTGGACGTGCCTCAGCCCGTGAGACCATCGGCCGGGTCGCCGCTGCGGCGATCGCCCGGAAGCTCCTTGCGCACGTCGCGGGGATTGAGGTGCTCGGATGGGTCGATCAGGTCGCTGACATCGACGCTTCCGTCGACGGCTCCACCGTCGACCTTGCGCAGGTCGAAGCCGATCCCACCCGCTGCCCCGACCCGACCGCTGCCGCACGGATGACGGCAGCGATCGAGCAGGCCCGCCGCGACGGCGATTCGCTCGGTGGTGTCGTCAAGGCGGTCGCCCGCAACGTTCCGGCCGGCCTCGGCGAACCGGTCTTCGAGAAGCTCGATGCTGTTCTCGCCGGCGCACTCATGTCGCTTCCGGCGGCGAAGGGTGTCGAGATCGGTAGTGGTTTCGCTGGCACTCGCCTCAGCGGCCTCACCCACAATGATCCGTTCGTGGCCGGCGACGACGGACGCATTCGCACCACGACCAACAACAGCGGTGGCATCCAGGGCGGCATCAGCAACGGCGAGGACATCACCGCCCGCATTGCGTTCAAACCCACCGGCACGATCTCCAGCGAACAACAGACCGTCACCCGTGACGGTGAGGACACGACCCTTGCCGCTCGTGGTCGCCATGATCCGTGTGTATTGCCCCGAGCGGTGCCGATGGTCGAGGCGATGATGCTGCTGACGCTCGCTGATCACTGGCTGCGCCAGCAGGCAACCGACGTTCTGCCACCGCTCCCAGAACGCCCCTAGACGTCAGTCGACGAACGGCGGTCGCTGCACCCGGGCACCGACCTGGCTGCCCCGGACATCAATCGTGACCGCCGTCCCGTCGGCGAGGGCTCGATCGAGGAAGGCAAGCGCGATGCCCTGCTCACGCACGGGCGAGAAGTTCCCGCTCGAGATTTCGCCGATCGGTTCGCCCTCGAGCAGCACCGACTGACCTCCACGCGGTGGGCGTCGCCCGTCGACGACGAGACCATGGAGTCGTCGCGGGATACCGTGTGCGACCTCGGCCGCAAGCGCCGCTTTGCCGCGGAAGTCGCCCTTCTCGGGGCGCACGACCCACATCAGACCCGCTTGCGCAGTGGTGATGCCCGGACCGAGTTCGTTGCCGTACAGCGGTAGGCCCGCCTCGAGCCGAAGCGTGTCGCGGGCGCCGAGGCCGGCTGGGGTGATACCGGTGTCGACGACGGCATGCCACACGGTGCCGGCGTCGGCTACGGGAACCGCAATCTCGACGCCGTCCTCGCCGGTGTACCCCGTGCCGGCCACGAGACAGGTCACCCCGGCGATCTCGGCCTCGCCGACGCGAAAGCGTTCCACTGCGGCGGCCTCGGGCGACGCGGCTGCGATCTTCGCCCGTGCCTCGGGGCCCTGGACGGCGAGCACTGCACGGGTGGCGGTGACGTCGGCCATCTCCGGACGGTGCGACCCCTCCGCCAGCGCCGCAGCGACCCGATCGGTGTTGGAGGCGTTGGGCATGACATCGAAACGTTCAGTGTCGACCCACCACACGATGATGTCGTCGAGCACCGAGGCGTCGTCCGGGTCGAGCAGGTGGGTGTACTGGGCTCGGCCCGGCTCGATGCGATGCAGGTCGTTGGTGAACGCGGTCTGCAGCGCGTCGAACGCATCAGGGCCGGTGACGCGGAGCGTGCCGAGATGCGACACGTCGAACACGACGGCATCGTCTCGGCAGGCTTGGTGCTCAGCGAGGGTTCCCGCCGAGTAGTTCAGCGGCATATCCCAGCCACCGAACGGAACCATCTTCGCCTCGAGGGCGACATGGATGTCGTGGAGGGGCGAGCGGCGGGTGTCAGGCGGCATCGGCGAGACGGTACTTCGCCTCGAGCCGCTCGATGTCCTTGCGATACAGGAGCTTGATCGCAACGTCGGGATGCGTTTCGAGCAGTCGGCGGACCTTGCGGTTCTTCTTCGTCACCAAGGGCTGACGCAAGGTGGTCAACTCGACATAGGTGCCGAAGTCGCACAGATAAAAGTCAGGGGTGAACGCCTCGACGGTGTTGCCCGCTGCGTCGACCTCAAGCACGAACGTGGTCGGCTCGTAGTCCCATCGGATGCCATAGGCATCGAGCAGGTCGGCGAATTGGCGCTCGGACTCATGGGCGAAATCGGCCATGAGCAGGTTTTAGTTTGCGCCGACCGCCCGCTGGGTGATGACCTCGTCGGCGACCTCGGGATAGAGCGACACGATGCGCGCGTCGACTTCTTCCTTCACGCCGGCGAGCGGCAAGACGTTGAGCACACCCTGGCCGTTCTGGAGCAGGTCGATGAGCTCTTCGCCGGTGTTGACGAGCACGGAGTTGGAGCCGTCGATCACGAGGTTGGCGCTGGCGACATCTTCACCGAGCTGGTCCCGCATGTAGGTGAACACCTTGCGGACCTGCTCGAGTCGGATACCGGCGTCGAGCAGGCTCTTGATGACCTTGAGTTCGAGGAGATCGCGGTAGGAGTATTGGCGACGGCTCCCGCTGCCCGTTGCCTGCGCGAGCGAGGGCTTCACCAGGTCGGTGCGAGCCCAGTAGTCGAGCTGGCGATAGGTGATGTCGACAATCTCTGCGGTGCGCTTTCCGCTGAAACCTTGTTCGGCCATGGTGGTGACTCCCTCAATCCCCGCCAGCGAGTGTACGCCGGTAACCGACACCGACGAAATTACGTCGATGTGACGAAACGGATCGTACGACGCGCTGCGCTCGAGGTCAACGACCCTCCGCGCGAATGTTCGCGCGGTCCGCGCGAACATTCACGCGCAATGTTCGGCTCGCTCAGTCCTCGAAGTCTTCCGGCGAGATCGTGTCGAGGAATTCCTTGAACTCCTCGACCATCTCTTCGGGCTGATCATCGGTCCCGGGCTCGGCGCCATCGACGAAACCCACCTCGGCGATCACGGCATCGCTGACATAGATCGGGGTGCCGGTGCGCACGGCAAGGGCGAGTCCGTCGGATGGCCGGCACGACACGACCGTAGGTGCGCCATTGGCGACCAGATGGAGTTCGGCGTAGAAGGTCTTGTCGTGCAGGTCGGTGACGACGATGCGATCGACATCGACCGACAACGACTCCAGCATGTCGCGAATCAGATCGTGCGTCATCGGCCGAGGTGTCGCGACCCCGTCGAGGGCCAAGGCGATCGCTGTCGCCTCGGGCGCCCCGATGAAGATCGGCACAGTACGGGCGTCGTCGCCCCCGTTGCGCTCTCGCAGCAACACCATGGGTGCGTTGGCGGGCATCTCTACCCGGACGCCGAGAAGGTCCATCTCCTGCATGGACCCACCCTATGCCCCGTAGAGCGCCTCCACGTAGGCGTCCGGATCCTCGGCGAGCACGGTCGGGTCAGCGGTGGCGAGCACCTGCAGGTTCCGATACCGGCCTTCATGGTCGAGGCCGTAGCCGATCACGAAACGGTCCTCGATCTGCACCCCCGTGTGATCGATCGGCACCGGCACCACCCGGCGGGCAGGGCGGTCGACCAGGGTGCACAACGACACCGACGCCGGGTTGCGGCGCTGCAATTCACCGATGAGGAACGCCGACGTCAGCCCGGTGTCGACGATGTCTTCGACGATCACGACATGTTTGCCTTCGATATTGGTCGCCACGTCCATCACCAGCCGGACCCGACCAGTGCCCGGCGTATAAGGGCTCAACGCCACGAAATCGACCGACGTGCGGATCGTCATCACCCGCACGAGATCAGCCAGAAACGGCACACTCCCGCGCAGGACGGCGATCATGACCACACCGTCGTCGTGACGCTCGGACAACTCACGGCCGAGGCGTTCGACGACCGCCGAAAGCTCGTCTTGGTCGAGCAGGATCTCCGGGGTGTGGGCCACGATCAGCCGCCGAGCGAGAGCCCGAACTCGCGGCGCAGCAGCGACCGACGGATCACGTCGCCATGCGCGACCAGATCGGCGAGGTCGTCACGAGCCGCTGCGGCAGACGAGCCACCCTTGGCCAACGCCGCAGCCCGGAGCTGGGCGAGGATGCCGGCTTCGCGATCAGCAGCCACCTTGTACATACGGAGGTGGCGGACCTCCATGCCTCGCTCGACCATCGCAGCGGCCGCCTTGGCGACGAGGATGGCCTCGTCGTCGAACACCGCTCGATCGGCGATGCTCACTGGGGCGATCAGGCCGAGCTTCTCCAAGTCACCGACGAACCCGAGGTCGGTGCCGCTCGCCTCGGCAAGCTCCCCGGCCGTCAGACTCACCGATCCGATCGCGGCGACGGCCTCTGCGGCGGCCTGCGAAGCGGCCGGTTCGGGCTCGACCGCCGCATCTGCCGCGGTTCGCTCGGCCTCGGCTGCCTCGAGCGACCCGCTCATCTCGCGCTCGGAGAACAGCGAGGGTTCCGGCAGCAACTCGGGCATCGGGCGCTCCCCGATCTCCGCCGCAGGATCGAAGCCCTCCGTGTCGAGGTGACGCTTGATCACCTTGAGGGGCATGAAGTTGTCCCGCTGTTGGGAAAGGATCCACCGGAGCCGGTCGATGTCGGTGTCGTAGAACCTGCGGTAGCCCGACGGGGTCCGCTCGGGCTCGATCAGACCCTGGCTCTCCAGGAAGCGGATCTTCGAGATCGTGAGATCTTCGTGCTCCTCCTTGAGCAGGGAGAGCACCTCGCCGATCGAGTGATAGGGGCCGTCGGTCATGGCCGTACTTCTCCGATCCCGCGCTCAGATCTCGCCCGTGCCGAACACGAACACCAGCTTGAACTTGCCGACTTGAAGCTCGTCGCCCTCATGGAGCTCCTGCTCATCGACGCGGTCACGGTTGATGTAGGTGCCGTTGAGCGAGCCGACGTCGCGTACCCGGTACCGGGCACCGTCGCGCCGCACTTCGGCGTGGCGGCGCGAGACAGTGATGTCGTCGAGGAAGATGTCGGACTCGGGATGACGCCCGAGGGTGACGGTGTCGCCGTCGAGGGCATAGCGAGCACCGGACTTCGGCCCCTGGGTGACCACGAACAGCCCCTCGTGCGGGCCGAACGCCGACCGATCGATGGCATCGAGGTCGTTGTCGACCGAGATCGCCGGCGTCTCGGACGTGATGTCGTCGTGACGTAGATCGGTACCGCACGACGAGCAGAAGTTCGATCCGATCTGGTTTTCGAGCCCGCAGCTCGGGCAGATGATCCCGGGCATGATCAGCCGGCGATGAAGGCCTGGTAGGCCTCGGCATCCATCAGGGCGTCGAGTTCGCCCGCATCGGACATCGAGACGGTGCAGATCCACCCCTCTCCGTAGGGGTCGGCGTTGAGCTTCTCGGGCTCGGTTTCAAGTTCGTCGTTGGTCGAGGCGACCGTGCCGCTGATCGGCGCGTACAGCTCCGACACCGACTTGGTCGACTCCACCTCACCGAAGGAATCGCCGGCCTTGAGCGCGCTGCCGACCATCGGCGGGTCGACGTACACGACGTCGCCGAGCGCGTCCTGGGCGTAGTCGGTGATGCCGACGGTGGCGACATCACCCTCGACACGAACCCATTCGTGGTCCTTGGAATAGCGGAGTCCGTCCGGAACGTTCATGCCGCGAACCTAACGCACGCGCAGGCCGCGATGGTGGCCGCAAACGGCTCAACCCATCTGCTTGTCGAGGCGCCCCTCGCGCAAGGCGACCCGGGCGAGCGGGATGTACTGCGCTGCGGACAGATAGCTGTAGATGAGCGACGGCACGACGACGACCCAACCGGCGATCTCGAACCCCGCGGCCGTGCTGTGGTCGCTCGCACCAGCAAGCAAAAAGGGGAAAGCGAAGTACAAGCCGAAGGTCGCCACCTTTCCCCACCAGGTGACGTCGATTCGGCGGCCGCCCATCGCGCTGAGCGCGAGGCCGGCGAGCGCGACAAGCCCCTCTCGGGCCAGCGTGACGATCACGAGCCACCAGGGCACGGCGCCCTCGATGGCGATGGCGAGGATCGGCACGATGAGCGCAACCCGGTCGGTGAGCGGGTCGACGAACTTGCCAAACTCGCTGATGACGTCGAACTTGCGGGCCCACCAGCCGTCGACCCAGTCGGTGGCGCCGATGCCTCCCCACAGCCACGCCGCAGCCCACAGATCGTCCCGTGCGAACAGGAGCCACAGGAACACGGGAACACAGGCGAGGCGAGCCAGCGAGATCATGTTCGGGACGGTGAGGATCTTGTCCTCAAAGATTCCCAGCTGACGCTCTCGTTCCGGCGGTGCGCCGGCGGCTTCCTCGCTCACGGCCCGCAGCCTACGATCCCGGCGTGCCTTCCATCTTCACCCGCATCATCGCCGGCGAGATCCCGGCTCGCTTCGTCTGGACCGACGACGCCTGTGTCGCCTTCCTCGACGTGCGTCCCCTTGCTCACGGCCACGTCCTTGTCGTGCCGCGTGTCGAGGTCGACCAGTGGACCGATCTCGACGCCGCCACCGCTGCCCACCTCATGACCGTCGCGCACCGCATTGGTCAGGCGCAGAAGGCACTCCTCGACCCCGCCCGGGTCGGGCTCATGATCGCCGGGTTCGAGGTGCCCCACGTGCACGTCCATGTCGTGCCGATCAATGGCATGGGCGACCTCGACTTCACCAACGCCGACACCGACCCTGATCAAGCCGCCCTCGACGAGCTCCGCCAGCAGCTTTCGTCAGCGCTCGGCAGCTGAGCCTCATCCGCCGGTGACCGGCTCGGCCTCGTCGACGAGGTGGGGGCCGTTGTTGCGGACATTGTTGACCTCGGTCGACACAGGATGCATCCGGATGAGACCCGATGGCGCAGGCACGAGAAGGTCCTGGAGCGCCTCGAGGTCGCGATTGTCGCGATCGAGCCAGGTGTCCCAGGCATCCGGAGGCAACATCACCGGCATGCGATCGTGCACGTCCGCAATCGTGGCGTTGGGCTCGCACGTGACGATGGTGCAGCTGAAGAGTTGACGTGGCTCACCGGTGGCGTCGACGTCGCCTTCCTTGCTCCAGACCTCCCACAGTCCGGCGAAGGCGAATAGTGAGCCGTCGATCGTGGTCAGGAACATCGGCTGCTTGCGTTTGTGCCCGTCGACCTTCTTCCACTCGTAGAAGCCGTCGGCGGGGATGATGCAGCGCTTCGTGGCGAACGGCCGCTTGAACGACGTTTTCTCCGCCAGTGTCTCGGCGCGGGCGTTGATCATCTTCGACCCGATCGAGGGATCCTTGGCCCAGAACGGCACCAAGCCCCAGTGGAACCGATCGAGAAGGCGTTCGCCGGACGACTCGTAGACGGTGAAGACACCCTGCGTCGGCGCAACGTTGTAGTTGCCGACATACCGCTCGTCTGGGTTACCGGGCATTCCCATGAGCGACGCCGCACCGAAAAAACGGGCGAGCTGATCGGGAGGCGTGGCAGAGACGTAACGCCCACACATGAGATCAGGGCCGACCAGGGAAGTCGCCGGTGAGGGTGCACGTGCCCGACCGGCCCGCGCCGGTGTCAAACATGATCGTCTCCCCGATCTGGCCTCCGAAGCGAGGGATCACGATGTCGCTGTCGGGATCCACCTCGATCGTGCCCCGCACGGTGAGCACCTCGTAGTCGGGGGCACCATCGGCGACAAGCTGGAGGCGGATCGCATCAGCGAAACCGGTGCCGCCTTCGGGCAACGCCACCTCACCGGTCGGGATGTCGAGCGCCAAGAGGATCGCCGTGTCACCGATGCAGCCGACCGTGGCGTCGCGGCCGATCACCTCGACACACGGTCCGTGGGTCACAGTGTCGAGCGGACGAAGTTCCTCGGTGACGACACTGACTCGCAGGCATGCGTCGTCGGTGAACCCGGCGGGGCCGACGAGGGCGACATGCCCCGAGTTCGCGTACTGGAAGAGCGAGGCTCCGATCGAGCCCGGCGGGTACGGGAACCGCACGAATGGCGCCGACGTCACCCGGTCGGCGACAGGACCGTCGCCAGCGAGCACCGAGACAGGATCGCTGAGCGCCGTGCTGAGGGCGGGCTCGGCAACGGGTGGCCCGCCCTCGACGGCTGCGACGTCAGCGGGCTCGTCGGTATCGGCGAACTGCAGCGCACCGCGGGTGCGGTCCTCGCCGGGTCCGAACTCCTGCCACCCCCACGAAGCACCGACGGCAACGCCGACGATCAGAACCAACGTGACGAACAGATTCACGATCCGCTGGCGTCGGCCGGCCACCAGCGCCGTCTCGACCTGACGTTCGTCGAGGCGCTCCTGCAGCGTGAGGGGACCGAATGCCTCGGATCGCGCTCCGCCGGCGATCAGGTCACGCCACCGGGCCTCGAGGTCGGTCGGCATCCGTTCGAGGTGGGTCTCGAAGACCGCCCTGACGCCCTCGTTGAAGAGGACCATCAAACCGTTGGCACGGGCGAACTCGATTGCGTCGGAGGGATCGTGTTCGAGGTCCCGTCCGGACGCCAACGCCTCGAAGAACTGACGCGCCGCTGCCTCCGCCTCTTCGGGCGTGTAGGTGGGCCCGTCCACGGCTCGAGGGAGCCGGATGGGATCAGTGCCGGCCCGGAAGAACCCGGTGGTGATGACGAAACTGTCCGGCCGGATCTCCTCCGCGGTCGGCGGCGGCAGCTCCTCGGGCAGGGCGCGGACCTCGTCGTCCGACGGAGGGACGTTCGGGTTAGAAGGGGGTGTCTCCGGCGTGTCGATTCCCAGAGGCTAGGCGCCCCGACCGGAACGCTGGTGGCGCGCTCCGAGGGCCGTGCCAGACTTCCCGGGTGGCCGACCTCGAACTGATCCTGGCGTCAGGCTCGCCCCGTCGACGAGAGCTCTTGAGCAGAGTCGGGGTGCACCCGCGCGTCGAGCCCGCTGCCGTCGACGAGACACCATTGAGCGACGAGTCGGCGGGCGACTATGTCGAGCGGCTCGCGCGAGCGAAAGCCATGGCCGCGCTCAGTCCCACCCGTGTCGTACTCGCTGCCGATACGACCGTCGCGCTCGACGGGGTGATCCTCGGCAAACCCGCGGATCGCGACGAGGCCCGAGCGATGCTGCGGTCACTCGCCGCACGCCCCCATCAGGTGCTCACGGGGATCGCCGTCGCCGTTGTCAGCACCGATGGCGATGCCGTCGTGCACAGCGCCGTGGATATCACGGAGGTGGTGGTCGGCGAGATCAGCGAGGAGCGGCTCTCGTGGTACGTCGACTCTGGCGACGCCGACGACAAGGCAGGCGCCTACGGGCTCCAGGGCGCTGCGGGCCTGTTCGCCGACCGCATCGAGGGGAGTGCAAACGGGGTCATCGGTCTTTCCCTCGCCGTCGTCGACCGACTCTTCGCCGCTCATGGTCTCGATCTCCTGGATTTTCGTTCACCTGCACCGATCGACCCAGTCGAGGCGATCGCCGCCCGGGCCCTCCGCCACGTCACCCGCCCGCCCGGGCGCGACGAGCCCGTCGTCCGGTGGGCCGGCCCCGCCGACTTGGCCGCGGACTTCGCCCGCACGATCGGTCTCGAGATCACCGATGACGAGCCGCCGGCCGAGCCGGCCGATCTCGTCGAGGCCGCCAACCTGGTGGTGCGGCGCTCCGTTCAGACCAACCATCCCTACTTCCTGAATCAGAACTACTCGGGGGCCGATCCGCTCGGCGTGGTGGGCGACTGGCTCGGGGCTGCGCTTAACACGACCAACGCCACCTTCGAGGTCGCACCGGTCTTCACGATGATCGAGCGTGCGCTCCTCGCGAAGATGGCGCGGTTGGTCGGCTTTCCCGAATCCGGCGGCCACCCCGCCGGCCTCATGTGCGCGGGGGCGTCGCTCGCGCAGCTCCATGCGCTCCAGCTCGCCCGTCACCGGCTTCAGTCCGATCTCGTCTCGGCAGGTTCTGACGGGCGGCGACTTCGGATCCTGGTCAGTGATTCGGGGCACTACGCCGCCGAGAAAATCGCCGCGGTCATGGGGCTCGGTCGAGCATCGGTGGTGTCGGTACCGACCGATGCCGCAGGCGTCTTGGATGTCGACGCACTCGACGAGTGCCTCACCGACGGGCCCGAGGTACTCGCAGTGATCGCCACGGCGGGCACCACCGTCACCGCTGCGTTCGATCCCATCGACGCGATCGCCGACCGCTGCGAGGAGCACGGCATCTGGCTTCATGTCGACGCGGCCTACGGGGGCGCCGCGCTTCTCTCGCCCACACAGCGCCGACGGCTCTCCGGTATCGAGCGCGCTGACTCCGTGGTGTGGAACCTCCACAAGATGGCCGGGCTCACCCAGCAGTGCACCGCCCTGCTCGTGCGCGAGCCGGAGCGACTGCTCACGACCTTTGCCACCGGCGCCGACTACCTCTTTCAACCCGACAAGGCGAACGCCGATCTCGATGCAGGCGACCGGAGCCTGCAGTGCGGTCGTCGGGTCGACGCGCTCAAGGCATGGCTCACATGGAAGTCACGCGGCGACATCGGTATGGCGGCGAGGGTCGACCATGCCGTGGCGCTCGCCGACCACGCACGACGCCGCGTGGCCGAACGCGACGACGTGGCATCCATCGTCGAAGGCGACTTCACCAACGTCTGCCTGACCTGGGTCCCGCCCGAACTCCGCCCGTTCGATCTCGCGTCGCTCGAGCCCGCTCAACACGCGGCGCTTCACGCAGTCGCCCCGGCGGCCAAGGCGGCGATGCAGGCGGAGGGTTCGGCGTTGATCGGCTACCAACCGGTCCACGGCGTCAACTGCTTCCGACTGATCTTCATGAACCCGGCGGTGACCCACGACGACGTGGACATCCTGCTCGACCTCATCGCCCGGCACAGCGAAGCCGCCTGGCGATCGTCGGACGGCTCGGAACCACACCACAAACCCGCCCCTCTAGCCTGAGTGGCGATGGCCGATATCGACGCCGCTCCCCTGCCGTCTCCCGATCCGGAGCCACCCGCTCGCCCGGGCGAGTTCACCGCGCCGTCGATCGGCCCGATGGAGGTGTGGCCTCCTGTCGTACTGGCTCCGATGGCGGGGGTCACCAATGCGCCATTCCGCACCCTATGTCGCCGCTACGGCGCCGGTATCTATGTCAACCAGATGATCACGGCGCGTGCGTTGGTCGAAGGGCATCGAAAGAGTCTCGAGCTCGCCGCCTTCGCCCCCGACGAGTCGCCCCGTTCGATCCAGCTCTACGGCACCGACCCGTATTCCATCGGCGAGGCCACTCGTCTTCTGGTCGACGGCCTGGTCGATGGCATTCCGGTCGACCACATCGACATGAACTTCGGTTGCCCGATGAAGAAGGTCACCCGCCACGGCGGCGGTGCCGCGCTCCCCTGGAAGCGTGAGCACTACCGCAAGATCGTGCAG